>Ga0307516_10000855_pt1 | contig 41659 bp, 32 predicted proteins | sample 19_EM_MG_FD_203310 | JGI IMG/M metagenome (GOLD analysis project Ga0307516, IMG submission 203310) | Populus trichocarpa ectomycorrhiza microbial communities from riparian zone in the Pacific Northwest, United States - 19_EM | ecosystem: Host-associated > Plants > Roots > Unclassified | place... | reverse complement strand
TTTGCAATCTAATTTTAGATTTTTATAACTTAATAATTTTTTAATCATATCTAAACAAAATATAGATATAATTAGTTACTTAGAATATTTTGATTAAAGTTATTTTTACTTTAATCTCTTTTATATATTTTATTTTTTATTTACAAATAATATTGTATTATAAATTTTTTTTATTTTCCCTTATAATTTAATTTTATTTATCATAGTGGTAAGACAACATGACACTTTTTTTAAAAAGATCTCTAAATTTAGTAAATGAAAGTATTTTTTTTTCCTAACAAAGGATAGTTAATGCAATGATTAATAATTTTTATTAAAGTTAATTTTCTATAAATTTCAATAAATCAAAATTTATTATTTCTTTTTCTAATTTCATTTTTAATATCAAAATGAATTTTAATTGCTTCTAAGATATATTTATCCTTGTTTTGACCAATAGAAAATGAATGATTATTAGATTTATCTCTAATTGAAAAACAACCTTCTGCTTCTATAAAACCAGATAATCATGCATTAAAATAATTATTATCAATTTTAACTATATCTAGATTAGGATTAAGATATTTTTTACTTCTAGCATTTAAATATCAAACCACATTATTTTGTTGGAAACATTCTAACATAAATGCTAATTGAGCTCTTAATCTGGAAGTCATGGGAGGATAAGAAACAAATATTTCAATTATTCTTTGAATTTGTTTTCTATCGTTTACAACTCAAATAATAAATTTATTATCTTCAATTACTCTCACATTTCCTCCGATGTGATATTTGATTAAATTTAACATTAATAAATTTTCATTATAATATTTTAATTTAATAACTAATCTATATTGAAGACTTTTATGTCTTCACTGATTAACTTGAATACTTCCATCACCATCCATTAAACCTACTCAAAATTTATGGATATAATGAGGATCTTTTTTAATTCTATCATGTAATGCTAAATCTAAAGAAGCATTAGCTAAAACTACTCCTGTTACTCCTCCAATTGTGAATAAAGCTAAAAATCCTAATGTAAATATTAAAGGTGTTGTTAATCTTAAACTACCACCATATAAAGTAGCAATTCAAGAAAATATTTTAATACCTGTAGGAACAGCAATTACCATTGTAGCTGCAGTGAAATAAGCTCTGGTATCTACATCTAAACCTACACTAAACATATGATGAGATCATACTAAAAATCCTAATATTCCTATTGAGAACATAGCATAAACCATACCTAAATAACCAAAGATAGGTTTACCTGAAAATGCAGAAATTATTTGACTAACTATACCAAATCCAGGTATAATTAAAATATAAACTTCAGGATGTCCAAAAAATCAAAATAGATGTTGGAATAATATAGGATCTCCACCTCCAGCTGGATCATAGAAACTGGTATTAAAATTTCTATCAGTTAATAACATTGTTATACCCTTTATTCTTGATTTACTGGACTAAGTCCCATGATTGAATAACAATCTCATTATGTTTAATAACAAATAAAGAAGCAAAGTAATACTAATTTAATTTTAGTATTTTAAAGTTAAGTTAAAATTTTTAATAGAAAAAAAAATAATGAATAATTACATTATTATTTTTTTTGTCTACTCTTTTATTGCGATTGAATCTAATTTAAAATAATCTATATTTTGATTAAGTAGTAAAAAGGGGATAATTTGTTAAATAATTTTTCTTTTCTTAACTTTAAAATATGGTAAATTTTTATTTACATCTTTGCTTGTTTTAATTTTCTCTTTGTTATTTTAAACATAAAGGTAAATACTCATACATTCACATGTATGTTGGGACTATATCTTACTAATCTAAGTTGTAAAACTTATTTAAGTGATCTCAAGTAAAGTCAGTTCTGGCATCATTCATACAAGTTTTTATAGATATAATTTCTTCAATTTTACTTTGATGTTTGAATGTTCCTAATTTAAAATAATCTAAACATTTGATTCAATCTTTATAATCCAAATGTTTGCTCCCAAATAAAGGGAACATCGTTAAATAGTTTTCTAAAACTAAATTTCCATTTAAACTAGTAGTTCTTACTCTGTATTCTGGTTTAGATTTATCGACTCTCGTAGCTTTAACTGAAGAAAGTAAGAAATTAGCGATAATTTCTAAGAATTCTAAATTGTTATTGCCATTATGATCAACTTGTCTTTGACTTAATTCAAACTTACATTCTACTCTGGGATATTTTGAATAAATTGTAGTTCTTACAGAAAAATGACCGTCTGCTTCAATGAAACCAGATAATCAAGCATCGGAATCTAAAGAGCTAATACTTAAAAATTTTTTAGGTATATTTATTTCTTTAAATTTAAAATTCAATCAATCAATTAAATTATTTAGAGCATGAATTTTAGGAGTTCTCATATTTCCATTAATCATTGAAGTTACTAACAATAAACCTTCAAAGCTATTTACAGATAAAATATAAGCATTAACTCCTTTTTTTCTAGATAATGACCCATTTTTTAATTCTTTTTGAATCATTAAAGCTAAAGGAAGATCTTTTAAATGGAATACTATTTGTACTGAAGGATAATTAATTTTACCTTTAACTGATCTTTCAGTTTTAGGTACTACTATAGTTCCATCACCTTCTATTAAGCCAGTTAAGTAAGAACTAAATTTTAAATCAGATAAATCTTTATATTTTAAACTATGGTTTGTTTTTACTTGAGAAAAAGGTAAAATATTACAACAGATTAATTCCGGCGTATAGTCTCTGAAGATCCCTATTAAATTAAAATAAAATAGGTTTCCTGCTGATTGTATTTCATTTCATTTAATAAAATAAGATAGTTTCCAGCATATGGCCGAATTTAGAGCTGGCAGTATAAGTTCACCAGCTAAAACAGGTAGAGCTAATAATAATAATATAGCAGTTACAAAAATACTTCAAACAAATAATGATAATTTGTGTAAACTCATACCATTAGTTCTCATATTTAATACTGTAGTAATAAAATTAATAGCTCCTAATAATGAAGATACACCTGTTAAATGTAAACTAAAAATAGCTAAATCCACTGAACCACCAGAATGAGATTGTATTCCTGATAATGGAGGATAAATTGTTCATCCAGTTCCTGCTCCATTTTCTACTAATGCACTAAGTAATAATAAAATTAGTGAAGGAGGTAATAATCAAAAACTTATATTATTTAATCGTGGAAATGCCATATCTGGAGCTCCTATATGGATTGGTAAAAAATAATTACCAAAACCTCCAATTAATGCAGGCATAACCATAAAAAATAACATTAATAATCCATGAGCAGTTATTATTACATTAAATAATTGGTGATCTCCTTGTAAAAATTGTACTCCTGGAGAAGATAATTCTAATCTAATTAAAACTGAAAACCCTGTAGCTATCATCCCTGCAAATATTGCAAATACGAGATAGAGAGTTCCAATTTCTTTAGCATTAGTGGAATAAAGTCGTCAATCCATACAATTATCCTCATTTTTCTTTTTTACTCCTCTGTTTTGTCACTTTATAAAAAATTAAAAAACAAAAACAAAAACAATAAAACAAAATAAAATTAATATTAATTAATTTCACGGAATAGAGGTGATTCGAACACCTAAGGGTATTACCCGAACAATTAGCAATCGTTTTAACTTTCCAATGTAAACTATCCCATTTCTTTTATTTTATAATAAATTTTAATTACTTGAGGATAAATTTAGAATTAAAAAGGGGAAATATTTATATAAAGTATGTAAAAATACTTAAAAATATTCACATATTTTATTTTATCTAATTTATATTTAATAATGATTAAAAATAACAATCAATTTATTATTAAATTAATTAGTGTAAATAGATGGCATCTTTAATATAAGATATTACTAATAATACAAATACATAAGCTTGAATAATAGATACAGCTACTTCTAATCCACATAATGCTAAGAAGAATGCAAAAGGAATTAAAGTGAATATAGCTATTATAAAACTACTACTAAACATTTGATATAAGAAAGTAGATAATATTTTTAATAAAGAATGACCAGCTACCATATTAGCAAATAATCTTATACCCAATGATAAAGCTCTAGCTAAAAAAGATACTGTTTCAATTAAAACTAATAATGGAACTAATGCTAAAGGAGTTCCAGAAGGCACAAAATATGAGAAAAATTTTATTTTATGAATATATAATCCAAGTATAGTTACACCTGTTAATATAGTAAAAGATAATCCAATAGTTACTATTACAGATGTTGTAATTGTATATGAATAAGGTATATTACCTATTAAATTACTTATTAATATAAAGAAAAATAACGAATAAATAAAAGGTAAATAAATTTCTTTACCTAATTGTTCTCTTACCATTGTATTAATTGTTGTAAATATACTTTCTATTGCTATACTTCATTTTGATGGTAAAATTTTATTTTCATTATTACTTATTATATGTAAACTTAATATTATAAATAAGATTAATATAGAATATAAACCTAAATTACTTAAAGTTATATTTATATAACCAAATATAGGCGCTATTACACTTATTAAACTACTTACTTCGAATTGTTCCAATGGAGAATTTATGATTAAAGTTAAATTTTGTAACATTAAATTAAAATTAAAATTTTTTTTGTTTCTAAAATTAGTACTAAATTTAATTTTTTAATTTTTGTTTTTTTTTTTTTAATTTAATAACGAATAACAATGGTTAGAAATTAATAATGTAAATATATTTCTTTTTTACATTAATATAAATTTAAGTTAAAATATAAAATAGTCCTTATCAGAATCGAACTGACACTAGCAACTTGAAGGGTTGTCGTACGACCACTTATACTAAAAGACCTTATTGTTATTAATAAATTATAAATCTTACATTATGAATTATAAAATGATTTATCTATTAAATGAGATTATTAAATAAATAAATATTAATTATATTAAATTAATATCTCATAAACAAAGAAAATTAATAAAATTTAAAAATTTAAATAATCTAATATTTATAAAAAAGTAACATAAGTTACTTTAATTAAACAAAATGTTTTCTAAATTTTATTTATACTCAATTATAATACTTGTACTTGAACTTTATTTGAAAAATAGAGAATTTATTCACTTAATAAACTATAAAATAAATGGTTCTAAATATGAAATTCTAATTTTTTTTTAGTTAAATTAATTAAAATTTTACTTAAATTTTATTTTTTGTTTTGGTTTTTTGTTTTGGGGGTTTTAATATTTTTAAAAATTTAAACAAGTAATTATTAATAAAGACAGAATGGGAATCGAACCCTTCTACTAACTAATGAGATTAGTGTGCAAACCGTTACACTAAACTGTCTAAATATAATTTATTATTAGATTATATTGTACACTATCGTTATAAATACATACGAACAAAGAGACTTGAACTCTTAAGGAATTACTTCCACTCCTGCTTAAGAAGAGATTGTTTACCAATTTCAACATGTTCGTTATTTTTATTACCCTTACTCTTTTATATATTTGTGGTTGTGTTTGGTGTTTTAAGTAGATTAGATTATTTAAATTTTTAAATTTTATTAATTTTCTTTATTATTAAAAAATTTTATTAAAATAAGATGTAAGGTAAACTTATAAAAATAAATTAAAACTAAAGGTATTAATAGGAATCGAACCTATGAAAAAAGTATTAACAGTACTCCGCAATGACCTCTCTGCCATAACACCTAAATATGGTAGGCACGATTCGAACATGCTTTATATCTCCTACCCAAAAGGAGCGACTGACCAATTTGTCATCTACCATTTTATTATTGAGCAGTAAAGGAATCGAACCTTTTACGGCGTTAACCAATTCTTTTACAGAGAATCACCATTACCAATCGGATCACCTGCCCTTAATATTTAAAAAGATTATTTATCTATTTTAACATTATAATGTTAATTTTTTAATTATGAATTCCAAATATAAATTTTGATTATATGAAATTTATATTTAGAAGTGAAAACACCTGGACTTGAACCAGGACTTTCTCCTTAAAAGGGAGACACTCATCCACTCAAGTTCTGCTCTCTTATAAATATTCAATATAAATAATTTACTGAGTTGACCAGATTCGAACTGATATTATTCATTACCAAAAAATGATGTTTTTCCAAATTAAACTACAACTCATATTATTTTTGTTTATAATTATTTTTGATGTTATTTAATTATATTTAATTTTGCCAAAAACTGGAATCGAACCAATTTCTAAGTCTTACAAGGAATTCGTTTTGCCAATTAAACTATTTCGGCTTAAAACATAATAAGTTATTTAATTAATATATAATATTAATAATCTGCCCTGAGAGAGAATTGAACTCACATATCTATATCTTCAGAATAGCGCTTTGACCACTAAGCAATCGAGGCTTATAATTATTATTATGTTTTATTAATTTATTAATAAATTTAAATAATTTATGGAGAAAGATAGACTCGAACTATCATATTTGTAATGCAAATACAACTGATTACCAATTATCAGATTCCCCCTTACTGTATATATATTCTTTTAAATATATTTTAATATTATATTAATAGTTTATTTATTAAAAATCCTTACAATTAATTAAAATTAGAACTTAAATTGATTAATTAACTAATCTAAAAATGAAAAAGCATATAAATATGAATTTTATTATATTAAATTGATATAGTTAATTTTTATGTTATTTTCCTTTTAAATAATATATAATTAAATTATATAAATAAGGGGATAAATTTATTACTAAATATAGAGAGATTAATTAATAATTCTATTAGTTAAAAAATAAAAATTATTTATTAATTTTAGTTTGAGTAGTTTTAGCTATCGAGATAGCTCCAGAACCAATTTCTAAGATAAATCCAATTGTTAAAACTACAAAGAATATTAAAGCTATACTAAAACCAAAAGTACTTACTTTATATAAAGTTACAGCTATAGGGAATAATAATAATATTTCTAAATCAAATATTAAAAATAACATAGCAACTACATAAAATTGAATTTGAAAATCAGTTCTATTTTGTTTTCTAATTGCTGAATATCCACATTCATAAGCTGATATTTTAGATTCATAAGGTCTATTAGCTGAAAATAGAAAATTTAAAAATAATAAAATTAAAGCTAAAATAGGCACAAAAATAAATAACATTAATAAATTATTCATTAAAAATTAAAAAAAGATAAAGAAAGTATTGTTGTACTATTTAATAAAATTGATGGTTTAAGAACAAATAATAAAATAGATAATGTTAAAGTAGATATTATAAAACTGTTAGTACTACTTATTTCTATTTCTGATTTAGAATTTAAATTATTAATTATTTTTAATTCTTTATCACTATATTCGGAGATATTTTCTTCTTCTGTAAATAATATTTTTATTATTTTTAAATAATAAGAAGCACTTATAATACTTACAATAATAGCTATAACAGACATAAAGTAATATCCATTTTTAATTGCTGAATATAATACAAATTGTTTAGAGAAAAATCCTATTAAAGGAGGTATTCCAGCCATACTAAATAAACAAATTGTTAAAGTTATTGATAACACAGGATTTAAGAAAAATTGACCTTTTAATTCTGAAATATAATTAATATCATTTTCTGTTCCTGTTTCATCTTCTACCATTATATTTTGTATTAAATCTCTAAAGGAATTTTTTATTATATATCCAAATAATATTATTATTAAAAAAGTATTTAAATTTGTAATAGTATATTGTATAATATAAAATATTAAAGCTTCTATAGATTGTTCAGAATTAATAGCTAAAGCTAATAAAATAAATCCTATATGTGAAATAGTACTATAAGCTAATAATCTTTTTATTTTAGTTTGAGCTAAACCTAATATTGTTCCTATTAATAATGATAATAAAGAACTTATTAATAATAAATTTTTACTTCATAAATAACTATTATTAAAACTTAAAGTATTATTATTTATTATATTATTTAAAGGATTTAATTCTAATATTATATTAATATTTTCTATTAAATTAATATGAGTTTGTATTTCAAATAATATTAATAAAATAGATATTTTTGGCATTATAGTTAATCATGTGGTTATAATTGTAGCACTATCTGCATATACATCTGGGGCTCAATTATGTAAAGGTGCGGCTGCTATTTTAAATAATAATCCTATAAAAATTAATATTAGACCTAAACTAAAACCTAATAATATATTATTATTATCAATTATTGATATCATACTATAAATAGAATCTAAATTAGTTAATCCTGTGAAAGAATATATTAATCCACAACCTAATAATATTATACAAGAAGCTAAACTACCTAATAAAAAATATTTTAATCCAGCAGATATAGCTAATTCTGAATGTCTATATAATGAAGCTAAAATATATACTCCAAAAGATTGTAATTCTAAACTTAAATATAAAGTTATTAAATTTGAAGAAGATATTAATAATAAAGAACCTAAAGTTGATATTAATACTATTATTGAATATTTTATTCTATAATTATTAATTGATAATATATTATGATCTTCTTTATTAAAATTATTATTAATAAATTTATGATTTATTAAAGGTCAAGCTATTAATATTACAGAACCTGTTAATACTATAACTATATCAAATAATTGTGTGAATAAAGTAATTTGAAATAAACCACTATATATACCTATACCTGATCCAATTGACTGAATATAAAAAGCATTTAAAGTTAATGCTCCAGTATAAAGTAATAATAGAGAAGATATTCTTAAATATAAATTTGGTGAAATATTTCTATTTATTGAAGGTAGGGCTATTGCCACTATAAGAATCATGATACTAATAAACATCATTACTTTTATTTATAAACTTAAAATTTGTATTTGTAATATTATTTTTATGACAATCATAATTAATTATATTAATATATATTTAACAAATTTGGTTTTAATTATTTTTTTATTACATCCTATTGGATTTGAACCAATATACAATTGCTTCGAAGGCAAACGCTTTTCCAATTCAGCTAAAGATGTTACAGATTTTTAAATTTGTATCAAACTTTAGATTATAATTTAAATAAATAAATTATATAAAAAGATATAATATTCAAATAATTAAAACCACCTCTTAAATAAATAATTTAATATATTTTATTTTTATTCAATTAATCTCTTCTTAACTAATTTTTATTTATTAATAAAATTTTAATATATAACTTATTTAGGTTTTAATTTGGTGAAAAAAGATATTAAAAAAATAATTTTTTGGTGTGAATTTTTATATACGAGTAAAGAGACTTGAACTCTTACGATTATAAAATCATAAATTCCTAAGATTTACCCGGCTACCAAATTTCGGCACACTCGCAAATTAATAAGTATTTATATTAAAATTTTATTAATAAAAATATATGTTAAATCTATAAATTTAAATATAAATAATATAAAAATATATTAAATAATATAAATTAAGAATATATTTTTTGTGTTTGTTTTTTTTTTTAATATAAAATTTATTAATTATAAAGACACTATAATTAAAATAATATAACAATTATAAATAAGAGATAGAGTAATCGAAACTCTGTCTGCATAGTGTAAATATGCTGTTAAACCACTCAACTAATCTCTTACTAATTATTATTAAAAAGGGGGTAAAATTTGTTTATTTTCCAGCAGCACTTTCCAGTACGGCTACCTTGCTATGACTTTTGAGATGTTACTCAATTGAATTAATAAAAATTAATTAGTTTTAAATAGCCGTTATATTATTAAAAAAATAAATAACTATTTAAATTTAAACAAAGTATAAATTTAATATAAACTATAAAAAGTTATAATAACATTTTTATTTCCATCAATATAAGCTTCTTCCCAGCGACAGACAGTTAGTTCATCACGGATGCTAGTTTCACCGTTGCGCTTATTATCAACGATTACTCGAAATTCCTTCTTCATGTTCCCGAATTGCAGAGAACAATCCGTCTAAATTTATATTTTAACTTTTTTTAATGATTAGCTCTTCCTACTTTCCAAATTTAATTTTTTATAAATTAAAAATAAATGCATTATTTAATCTTTCGATTATTTATTTAACATAAAATATAATATTATCTCTAATAAAAAATAAATATATAATTCATTTTAAGAAAAAGTTTTGCATCACTTTGTCAAAGTTTTTGTGGCACGTCTATAGCCCAGTTCATAAGGGCCATAAAGACTTGTCTTAGCCCCAAATGAAACTCTATAAGAATCATAAATTGTTAAGTATGTAATAAAATATTATATTTTAAATTAACAATAGGGATTTCGTCCGTTAGCGGAATTAACCTCAGTTCTCACGATACGGACTGAAGACAGCCATGCAACACCTGTATTAAATGTTTTAATTTACTATTTAAAATATTTTTATATTTTAAATTTAAAACATTCCTTTATATATATATAAATATATATAAGTTTTTATTCAAGAACTGGTAAGGTTTTACGCGGATTATCGTATTAAATAACATGCTTCACTTCGTTTGCTCCGAAACCGACTAATTTTTTTGTTTTCAACTTTGCAGTTGTACTCACAAGGCGGAATGGTTATCGTGTTAACATTGCTATTAATAATTTTTACTAATAACTACCATTCATCGTTGACAGAGAGGGGTATTCTGGGTATCTAATCCTATTTCCTATCCTCACCTTCGTTTCTGAGCGTCAATCATTAATGGAAAAAAGCTTTCGCCTTTAATATTCTACTTAGTATCTAAGGATATCAGACCTACTCTAAGCATTCTTTCATATATCCTCTATTTGATTCTAGCTTTTATTCTTTACTTATTTTTTTTTTATTTTTTATAAATAAATTTTAAAGCCGCCTACAAACCCTTTACGCCTGATTAAGACGATTAACGTTTGTGTCTCTGGCCTTACCGAGTCTTCTGGCACCAGATTTGGACGACACTAATAATAAGGTAATATCATTATTTTCCCTTATGTTATCAATTATTATAATTGATTTCAGTTAGCTAGTTCACTCTTTCGAGCATTGACTAATATTCTTGACTGCTGGTAGTTTTATACTACTTGGTAGATTTCATTCCCAATGTGGCCATTTGTTCTCTCAAACATAGCTATTGATCGTCGGCTTGGTAGGCCTTTACCCTACCAACTACCTAATCAAAGTAAATAGTATTTTATAACAGAATAATTCCTTTAATATAAAAATTTAATTATATTTATTTCCTATTTATGGAAATTATAAAGTAACTTATTTACTATCCTCACCTTTACACCTTATTACCTAAAAATTTTTTCGATAACAATGATTTGCATGTCTTAAACTACTGAACAACGTTCAATCGGAACCAAAATTAAATTCTTATGATATTTAGACAATAAATTATTAATTTATTGTTTTATTGTATATGCTTTATTTGCAATTGTTTGTGTCTCTTTTAAATTTTTTTGTTCTTTTAAAACTATCCTCAATTTTCTTTTTAGAATTAAACAGAATCATTTTAAATTTGGAGTTTTAAAGTTATTTTTTTATTTTTTGTTTTTAAAGGGGTGAAATTATAAAATTAATTTAATGTATTATTATAAAAAACTTTAAATAATTTAATATATTTTTATTAAATAAATAATTATTTATAATTTAGAATAATTTTGTTTTTTCAATAAAACACAAAATTTTATATTTAATTATTTAATAAGGTGATATATCAAATGCTATTAAAATACTAGGTACTAAAATAATAAAAGCTACACAAACAGGTAATAAATTTAATCAACATAATTCAATTAAAGCATCATATCTCATTCTAGGTAAAGTAGCTCTAAATCATACAAACATAAAACAGAATAAACATGTTTTTAATCCCAATATGATAGATTGTAAATTAATTAAAGAATCATTAATAAATAATTCCGGTATATGATATCCTCCTAAAAATAAAATAGAAGTAATACAACTAAATAAAACTATTGAAGCATATTCAGCTAAGAAAAAGAAAACAAAAGGTACACTAGAATGTTCAGTAAAGAAACCAGCTACTAATTCCGATTCCAAGATTAACTTTGATTCGATAAATAAGCATATCAAATCTAATATAATATATTAATTTAGTTAATTATTATTATTACTTATTTTTAAAATTAATTATTAATTCCTCTAATATAGAATTTACTTTTAAATAGTTTACCTTATTTAATGTATCTAGATATAGTCGTTTTATATACATTAAACTTATTTGCTAATTCAATTTGATTAGAGTATTTTTAATTATATTAAATTTTTTATCGTATAAACCTAATGATCTTATACTCTTTTTAATTGACATTAAATTTTTTTTATTTTCGCTATGAATTTCCCCAAATATAGGGTTTAAATTACCAGGTTTACTTTTTAAACTTAAAGTTATTTTATTATGAGTTTTACCAAACATAGGATGATTAACTTTATTTACAAATCTGGATTTCATTTTTTCTATTGTTTGTTTTGTATGCTTATACCCTAACATTGAATTAGCCTTTTTTTTTTAATTAAATAAAGAAGAAAAAGGAAAAGCAGTTATAATAGTAGTTTCAATATTTGTTAACAATACGGTAGGATCTTTATGAAAATAATATATTATTAAATTAAAACTTTTTAAACCATATTTTTTTATAGATCTTTGTAATCTTATGTTGGAATATCTACCTTTTATATGAACTATTATTCTAGAATATAAATTTAAACTAGAACCAATATATTGTTTAGAATATTTAATATGTTTTAAACCATAAACCCATCTAATTTATTTAAATCTTTCTTTAATAAATTAGTATTAGAAAGATCACTATAAGTTTTTAGAGGTTTTATAAGTATAGAATTGAAACACTGAATATAAAAAATAGAAAACAAATTATCGTATTGAAGATTATAATAGTAAATTTGGTAAGTTAAAACCAGTAAAACAAGTAATAATAATAATTTAAATATTATATTTTATCCATTATCTTTCAATAATGGTTGGACTATATCATATTTCATTTTTTTATTAGAAATTATCGCGTATAGTCTCTGAGGATCCTACTCAATTTTAATTTTAAGAGTTATTGTGTTTTGTTTAAGAAAATAAGAAAATAAATTAAAAACAAAATAAATGTAAATAGAACAAATAGCTATATTATAGGTCTAAAAATTTTTGGTTTCCTGCTGATTGTCCATTGTATTATCTTTAAAATTTTAACTATCTATTTACAATTATAATTATTTAAAATTAGATGAGTACTTAAAGCTTTAGGAGTTTCCAGCATACGGCGATATTTATAGAGGCCAAATCAATTAGTTTTTAGCCTCTTGTAAATCAAAAGGTGTACGAGATGTTTCAGCTAATATAGAAATAAAATAAAAAATAAAAACTGGAAATAATGGTATAATATATCAAATAGCTTGTTGATTTTCAATTATAGTTGTAAAATTAAATGAACCTGTTAATATTATTATAATTAATATAGCTGAACTTAAAATTAATTCATAACTAATCATAGCAGCAGTACTTCTTAAAGAACCTAAAAAGGCATAAGTAGAATTTGCTGATCAACCTGCAAATAATACTCCATATACTCCTAATGAAGATAAAGCTACAGTATATAATATTCCTAAGCTAAAATCAGATAAACTTAAACCTTGTCCAAAAGGAATTATTCCTCATCCTAATAAACTAAATATTAAAGAAAACACAGGCGCTAAATAAAATAATATTTTATTTGATTGAGAAGGTATAACTGTTTCTTTAACTATTAATTTAAGAGCATCACTAAAAGGTTGTAATAAACCATAATATCCAGTAGTATTAGGACCAACTCTTCTTTGATGAGCTGCTAATTGTTTTCTTTCTATTATAGTCATAAAGGCTACTGATAATAATATAGGTAATATCACTAATAATACATCTAATAAATTTATTATTATATTTAATAGAGTTAAAATTAAATTATTTGTATTCATAGATAAATATATTTATCATCTTTATTTATATCTATATTTTTATTTTATAATTGACTATCCGTTTTTAATTTTATACTTTAGTCTTTAAATTCTATTATTTTAAATTTTTAAAGAATAATTTAAATATATAGTTTTTGTATATAAGATTATATTACATTTGCATAAATTTGAAATAGATATAAATATAGATTTATAGTTAATTAAAATTAACAACATAACTTTATAAATTATTAAATTTATTTTTAATTAATAATTTTAATATTTATAAGTAAAATAAATAATTTAATTAAATTTAATTAGATATAATTTTTTGTTTGTTTTTGTCTTAATAAATTAAAAAAAAAATATCTAAAGTAACAGATATTGTAACAATAATTTATTTTGATATTAACAACTTAATTAATAAGTTCTAAATGTTTGTATAAACATTTTTTGTTTTGTTTGTTTAAATTAATTATCTAAATAGTTATTATGATAAATATTTAACTATACTATTTAACTTTTAGAAATTTAATTTGTTTTTTAATTTAAATAATTTAATATATTTTTATTCTCTTTTGGATTCGAACCAAAATTAACACTTTAGAAGAATGAAGTTCTACCATTGAACTAAGAGAATTTATTTTTATAATATATATTTTAATTATATTAATTTAATCAAATTAATAGATTTTTTGTTTTTAAAAAATTAATTTTATTATTAAATTAAATTTTAATGATTAAAGAGTTAAGAGGGAATTGAACCCTAATATTTATAAATTTTGCAGATCTATTACAGAAACCATCTGTAAACTTAACTCTAATTTATTTAAAAAAACAAATTAAGTATTATTATGTAAAATTAAATTAAAAAAGGGGATAAATAAATAATAATAGAATAAATTAGATAAATTTATTTTTTATTTAATGATATAAAGATAGGTGCTATCATAGATAATAATAAAATAATACTACATATAATTAATAATATAGCAGCATAAGTGTAAATTAATTGTCCTATAGCTTCTATTTGACTAAATGAAATAAATGTAGTATCTGCTATATTAGATTGATAAGTAATATGAATATTATTAACAAAATTTAATTTATTATTATTTCAAATAAATAAATTAAAATTAGTAATAGTATCAAAAATTAAATTTAAACCAGATACATTATTAAAACTAAATGGTAAAATGTTAAACATTTCAAATAAGAATAATGAACCTACTATAAAAGCTAAAGGTAAATTTTTAGTATATTGTTTTCCTGTATCTATAATATCTGTTAAGGATATATTAATCATCATAATTACAAATAAAAATAATACAGTTATAGCACCTACATATACAATAATATATGATAAACCAAGAAAACCTATACCAGATAATATTAAATAACCTGCGGCATTTAAAAATACAGAAATTAGATATACTACTGATATCACAGGATTTTGAGATGTAATAACTAATACACTTGATATTATTGTTGTAAAACTTAATATATTTATTAATATGAATTTCATTTTTAACTTTAATTTAAGCCTATTAATAATAGTTATATATTATTAATGTTCGATCTAAATTTTATTTTTATATTAAAATATAAATTTTTAACGATTAAGGCTAAAAAACATTTAATTTTTATATATCATTTAAATTAATAAACAAAATTAAAAATGTAGGTTAAACCAAAAAATATAATACTCTAATTAAAGAATATTTTTGAAATATTAAATTAATATTTTATAATAATTCTTTTAAAGTGAATAAAGTGAATAAAGTCGTAAAATTAATATGATTAATTAACGAAAACTGAATAATTAATATTCTCTTTTACACTAGAAAACAATGAATTTACCTCCTCTTTAGAAAATATTAGAAACGAGGTCACTTTTTATTTTTGTTTTATTTATAATTTAACAGGGGTAGATTTTATACTACCATTTTTAATAAGTATTACAAAGATAATTCTTTCTACTATATTTATGAGTGTTAATCCAGAATCTTTTATATTAAGATTTGTAAGATTAACGTCACTAATAATAATAATAATAATAATATTAAATCATATTAAGCTAATACCATTTTAATGAGTAAAAATAATATAACATTTCTAGTAGATGTATTACCTAATTATAATGGTATATTCTATATTTCAAATCCTTCTATTAAAAGATTTTATTTCAATGATTTTGTTGAAATAAGACAAATTTTAGATAGCTTAGAAAAAGATAAAGTTTATGTTTTATCTTTAGAATTAATCTATTCTTGATTATGTCACGAAGAAGATGATCCGGTTATTACGTTAACTAAACCATTTTTAGTGACTAGAGATAGTAATCCATTAATTATATCGGAATATTTTCAATTTAGAATTAATTTAGCCTGTAATACATATCTTTTAGAATATACTTCAGAAGATTATGATGATCCAGGTGTATTAGTTAAATACAAAGAAATTAATTTATTTTAATTCAATACTATTTTACATATCTTACCCCTTTCTTTTTAAATTTGAATAAGTAATACACCTAAACAATTGAAAGTTATACTAATTCGGATATTAGGACAAATTCCTAGGGGAGGGAGATCAGGAATATGATATAATTAGAAAATAAATAATATTTTCGATCTCGCACTCATAATCGGTTAAATTCCTTAATTCTTTAAAAACAAAAATGATTTTATTAATTATAATTTTAATTATATTTTACATCCATTACGGATTATTTATAGTATTTCAAATAGCTTTATTAACTTTAATATTCTTTATATCTAATACTTTAATAGGGTTAAATCCATATCAAAAAGAATTACATATTATCAGAATAATGTCAGTTATTCTAATAATATTTACCTTATATCATAATCAGTCTCAGTTTTTAATTGGTTCTATTCTATTATTACCTCCATTTTCATTAGATAAAATACATTATGTTCATGATTTTGATATTAAATTTTTAAATTTTTCAAATGAAAAAAGATCAATATTCTTTTTAAAAAATTTGACTAAAGATATAATAAATTTTCTAGATAATTTATCTGAAAATGATAATTATTGAGCAGTTTTATATTTCTATCCTAATATAGAAGGATATGAAAATGAGGAAGGGATAGAAATGAAAATATTTAAGCCAATTATAATTAATAAAGATAGTTGTCCATTATTACTATCTAAACATATAATGAATAAATTAAATTTAATGATCGACTTCTATTATTTAGATGATTCTATTATTAATTCTAACGATTCTATTATTATTATAAAATATACTGAAATTGAAATAAAATAACTCTCTTCTTTTAGATAAAAAAAGGTAATAAACTATAATTTATATTTACCCCTTATTATAAAAATAGAATATAAAAGAATAGTAGATTTTAGTAAAGTTTACTTAGTTTCAATGAAAATTATATCTTACTAATATCTCTACCGTGAATCTCGAGCCATAAACTATAAAATCAGATATTAGGAAATAATTCCAGTGGAGGGAGATAGGAATTGGTATAATTAAGTTAATAAATTTATTAACATATCTCGCACTCATAATCGGCTAACACCTTACTTTTTAAAAAAATAATGCAAAACACAATTATAAATAACAATTTTGATTCAAAAACAAAATATCAAAAATATTCACATTACTTATTGCCAATTGCTATTGAACCTTTAAAATATGGTAAATTAATAGAACAAATTGGTAATAAATATATTATTCAGTTAAATACTTCTAATGTTTTAGTAATTAATGTAATAGATAATAATAATTTTATTAGATTTTTCAGAAAAGGTAATCTTATGATTGAATTTATCGATTCTAAAGTGTCAGAAAACATTTTTACAAGAACTATAACAGATCAAAAATTTACTTTTGAAAAAAATAAATTAATAACTACTGAAATTCTAAGCGGGGTTGATTCAATAACAATCTTTTCTACTTATGAAGATACAAATTCTATAGCTCTTACCCCCTTTGCTATAAAAAATTCTATATTTCTAAAAAGCTATAGAGCAGAATTGGTTCTAATATTTTTAGTTTTTATTATATTCTTTGTTATATTTCCAGAAGAAAATATAAGTTTAGCTGCTTTTTCAAGTAGTAATATTATTAAATTAAGAAGATCCTCAAAAAGAAATGCTTGAGATGAATATAGAATTTCATTAAATAATAAAATATTTTCTAAAAATTTATTTGAAAAATTAATAAAAAAATTCTGAAATAAAATAGGAGATAAATTTAGACATGATAATCATTTATATTTACTTTTAAAAGTTCAATATACCGATGGAAACTTCGTAACTATTGGATCTTTACAAAGATTAAATAAAGAAGATTTAAATTGATATATTGATTTACTTCTTAGCTCACTTCAATTTAAATCAGAATATTATAAAGAAACTCAAATTAATGAAATAATAATAACTTATGGTTTTAAAAACGAAATAATTCCTAAAAAAACAATTATTGCATCAACTACAAATACTACCGAATTAAATAAAATTAATATTATAAATTCAATGATTCCATCTGATTTTGGAACAATAATTGAAACTATTAAAAAAGAAAAATCAATTATTTTTATTATTCAAAATAAATTAGGTCAGACAATTACTTTAGAACAATTCCAAAATTATAATTTAGTGAAAATAGCTTTTAAAGGACAAATTTTAGTTGAATTTAGAGATGATTTTGTAAATAATAATGAATTTATTAGAATAATTAACGATAAAAAATATTATTTTAAAGATAATTTGCAAGTTTTATTTACGAAAGATTTTAAAACAAAATTTATTTCTAAAATTAAAAAATCTGAAGAATTAACTAATAAATTTTTGACTTTAGATATAGAAACATTTATACAAAATGGCGTATTGATTCCTTTTTTAATTTGTGTTTTTGATGGAGAAAATAAATTAATATTTGGTCTTTGAGATTACAATTCAATTGAAGAAATGATTTTAGATGCTTTAAATTCTATTTTAATTAGAAAATATAATGGTTATAAAGTTTATATTCATAATATGGCTAAATTTGATATTATATTTATTCTAAAATATTTATTAAAAGTAGCAGATTGTGAACCTATAATTCATAATGATAAAATGCTTTCATTGAAAGCTAAATTCGGTGAAAAAACAAAATATCAAATCGAATTTAAAGATAGTTATTTGATTTTATTGTCATCTTTAGATAAATTAAGTAAATTTTTTAAAATTGATAATCCTAAAACTATATTTCCGTTCTTATTTGTTAATATAAATAATTTAGATTTTGAAGGAAAAGTTCCGAATATTGAAATGTTTGGAGAAAAAATTTCATTAACTGAATTTACTAAATATAAAAATTCGTTTAAAAATAAATGAAACCTAAAAAATGAAGCCATTAAATATTGTATTAATGATTGCGTAGCTTTACATCAAATAATTATTAAGTTTAATTCCATGATTTTCAGTTTATTTTCTATTAATATTCATCATTATTTTGATGGAAGTATAAGTGAATTATCATCTTTCATAAAATCAATTGGAGACGATAAAATTTATCTATTAATTCCATTATTCTTTTATTATTTTATAAAAAATATAATTATTTACATTATTCTTTTATTATTTTATAAAAAATATAATTATTTACATTATTCTTTATGAATATGTAAGATAGTACTGAATATAAGAAATGTTTATTAAAAATATATAAACATATTGCAATCAAAATAAAAATATATCGATGAATTTATTAAATTTAATGTTAACAATGTTAATATTTATATTTATATTATGGCTAAGAAGATTAGAATTTTCTACTTACATCAATTGACAATTTTTACATGAAATTACTTCTGATAATAGTTCATTAGTATTCATCAAACCTGAAAATTTGTCTAAAACAGAATTAGTAGAAAAATTTAAAGAGTTATCATCCTCTAAATCTTTAAATGAACTTAAAAAAGAAGACAAACAAATTTCAAAAACAGATTTATTTAAAAGTTATTTTTCAAAAACATTGGCTTTTTTCCTAAAATTTAATAGTATATTAATAAAAATAACTTTATTTACTATTATTATAAGTTATTTTAAAAGATTTAAATTAATGAGATTTATCTGAAGTATTATTAATTTTGTTTTATTATCTATGTTTGGAATTGCTTTATCAGATGTTTATGGATTTAAAGAAATTTTTGAATATATAAAATATTATTGAATGGAATATGTTAATTTTATTCATGAAAATAAATTTTATAAAATTTTAGTTAAAATATTCAATGTTTTTAAAGAATCGGATGTTAATTCAGAAAAACCTTCTAATCAAGAAATAAATGAGGTTAAATCTGAAAAAGTTTCTAATTCAGAAATCGTTAAAAATAAAGAAAGTTATGACTTTCCCTCCAGCGATCGAAAATTTGAAATTGAAAAAATTGGAGATACTAAAAACAATTGAGGAAATCTTGAAAATACTAAAATAAATGAAGAATCTAACTCTCCATTTTATAAAAATACATATTTTTTAATAGGAATATCTTTTATTACTTTAAGTTTAATTTACATTTATTGAGATTCTATAAGTGAATTATTTAAAAATATAAAACCTGATTTAGGAAAAGATGATAATGAAAATGGAAGTAATACAACTGAAACTCCTGTTTTTCTAGATCCTCAAGAAGAATATGAAAAATATTTTAAAGAATTATCTTCAAACGAAGAATTATATGATTTAGATGTAATTAGATCTCAAGATAAAGGAAAAGCTATTGATTATTCAGATATTGAAAAAACTAAATGAGAAGATAGTCCTACTACCCCAAAAGCGTCTAATTTACCTTTAAATTCATCTTCAAATTTAGGGGTTATGATTCCTATTTCTAAAGAAAAATAAACATAAATATAAATGTTTTATTATTTTAATATTTTACCCCCGTTTACTAGGTTAAAAGAAAACTTAATTAAATATAATTAAAGGATTTATTGATAGTTGGTACTATCTACAATTTAAGACGAAATTGTAAATGCAGTTCGATTCTGCTAGATTCTATATTTAATTATTCATAATTAATAATTAATAATTAATAATTAATAATTCATAATTTATAAAATTTAAGGTAAATTAATAAAATTTTTGTAGAAGAAAACTAAGAATTGACTAAACGAAAATTTTCGCATGTTTTTCCTAGAAAATTTTAGTCAATTTTAAAAAAAAAGCAGGCCGTTTTTGAAGAAAATTGCTGTTTTAAAAACACAAAAATATGCGAGATAGGCTTAATTATGGGGTATATTTTGGAACTCTATATACTTATTTTTATTTACAAAAGCTTAAATACTTTTTTAAAAATATCTCTAACAATCAAATTACTTTATTAAGTGATATTAATAAGGAATTCTTTATTAATAAATCTAATAAAACTAATTATTATGAAATTGATGATTTTGAAATACAATATTTCTATAATTTTATCAGTAACCTTAATAATAACTCTATTTATTCTATATCTCCTTTAATCTCTATTAAAGGTAATTCAGAGGATCCATATTTAGTTTTATCTAAAGCCATTTTAGTTACTAAATACAGTGATTTGATTCGATTCCATCTTTATTCTAAATACCTTAAAGCTTTAGATGATTTTGGTATCGATTATTTAGAAAATTATAAATTAATTTTTAAATATAAAAAAGTTAGATTTGATGTCGATCAAATTAATAGAAAATTTAGAGATATATAAATAAATTTTAGTTATATCTTTTATATTTTTTACCCCATAAGATTGAATTATGGTAATAATAGGTCTAATCCAATCTATTTACAGTTCAAGCCTGTATCAATCTAAAAAATTATGAATATAATTTTAAGAATACAATCATTATTGATAATAATTTTATCCCATTAAATGGGTAATACTCTTAAGTTCATTAGTTTATTTATTCACACTGAAATAAAATATTTAAACTAAGTAAGAACTAGTAAGAGCGAGTAAGAATCGAACTACAAAGCAATAACTTTATACTTTAATTATTATTTTTAATTGAGACAATTTAAAACATCAAGACTAGTTTCATAAATTAGTAATGCTAAACTAAATAATTCACAGTTACTTACATTTGCATCCTATTAAGAAATGTTCTTTTTCTTATAAAATTAAATTTATTTCATTACTTAGATTATATTATGGATTAATATAATAAAAAGAAATATTATTAAAAAATAATAGAAATAAATTTAAGATAGTATCTAGGGGTTAGTTTCTTGCTTTATATACATTCAGCGCTTATCTAATATGTTTGTGGCTACCCAACTATGCTTATTTAATTAATTAAATTCAACAATTGGTGCACTAGAGAAACACAGCCTATTGATCCTTTCGTACTAGAAGGTCTTTCCCTTTTTACTATTTATTTCTTCAGAAGATAGGGACCATACTGACTCACGTCGTATTAAACCCAACTCGCGTACCCTTTTAATCGGCGAACAGCCGAACCCTTCCAAGCTTCTTCACCCGGAGGATAGGATGAGTCGACATCGAGGTGCCAAACAGCCAGAACAATGTGTACTCTTGCCGGCTATCAGCCTGTTATCCCTAGCGTAACTTTTATCGATTGATCCCCGTCTATTCCATATTATAGCGAAGGGTCACTATGCCCTACTTACGTATCTGTTTGACTTCTAAGTCTTTCAGTTAGGTATGCTTTCCGCCATTATACTATTCAAAACCTTTCACTAATTTATTGATTTCCATTCAATTTCTAGCTATACCTTGTTATAATAAAACAAATTTAAAATTTTTAAGTTTTGTTTTATTTTGTTATTAAATTCTTATTTATATTATAGAATTCATAATTTTTTATTTTTGTCTGTATATTATAACAAATAATTATAATATTATAAATTTATTAAATCTTTGGATGTACTTTGCTACTTTTTTAAAGACGACCGCCCCAGTCAAACTACCAATTAGTCATTTCTCCCTTAAATTTCAATTTATAAGGTAAACAAAGATTTAATCCGAATTTTAAGGTTTTCCAAATTTTGTCTCTCGACATTCCTAATTACTATTAATTGAATTTAAATAATTGTAATAACTAACTATAGTAAAGCTGCATAGGGTCTTCCCGTCCCTCTGAAGATAGCGAGCATCTGCACTCGCAATTCAATTTCACTGAGCAAGTTGTAGAGACAGTAAGACCATCGTTACATTATTGATACTAGACCACATTTAATGGCCAATTTATTTTGCTACCTTAGGATCCTCATAGTTAAGACCGCTATTAACCAGACTTTCAATTAGTAACTTTAAAATTACCTCTCTTATATTAATGGCATTGAGCAAATTTCATTCAGAATACTATTATCTTAATCATTGCTCTGAATTGTGTTTTTAGTAAACAGTCGTGGCCTTCGATTTTATTATACCATAAAAATTTTTAAATTATGATTATTTTAAAAATTTTTAAATGGTTTCTCTTATTGTCAAACTTATGAGAACAATTTGCCGAGTTCCTTAACAACTTTTAGCTCTTCGCCTTAGTATACTCTACTTACAAACCAGTGTCGGTTTAGGGTACGGTAGTTAATAATTTAAATTTTATAATAAATTATATATATTTAATTTTCTTGATCTATTATAATTTACCATATAGATTTTCAATATATTACTCATCAGTCAAAACTTTGGTTCTGAACCTTAGAGGCCGCATTAACATAAGGTGGTTTAACCTTTCCTTATAACCCTTTTGTATTCGGCGAGAAGTATTATAACTTCTTTACGTTACTCATGTCAGCATTATCTCTTCAGTTATTTTCAAACAATGAAACACTGTTTATCATCAATTATACTGAATGTTCTACTACCTAATTTATAAACATAAAATAATTTATATTTATAATTAACAGGATATCGGTTGATTATTTAAGACCCGTTAAATTTATGGCGCAATAGTCTAAGGGCTGCTACGTTGTTACAACGGTCATTAAAAGATAGCGACTACCAGGCTCACTTTACAGCTGCATTCAATCTATTACTTCCTTTAATTTCACTTAATAATCAATTTGGGACCTTGATCCATGTTCTCGGCTGTTTCCGTCTTGACTATTCAACTTATCATGAATAGTCTGAATATCTATTATCAATTTATGTTATTTCGAGTTTCATTTCCATTGGTAAGATTTTCGAGATCCCCTCAACCTAAACTTTTAATAAAAATATATTATTATTAGTTGGGAATTACCGTGCTGTACCTCCATAAATTTATTAATAGATGTCATACTTAAATATGTTTCGTAGAAAACCAGCTATCACCAGTTCAGAATGGCATTTCACCGCTTTCCAAAACTCTTCGGAGAATTTTGCAACATTCAACCGTTCGATCCATTATAATCTGGTTTTGGAAAGATCAACTGGCTTCGGGTCTAATAATAGTAACTATCCCATAATTATTATTTTGTAAATAAATCACTTATTTCATAATTAATATTTATTTATAAGGAATTTATTCTATTTTATTTTATAAAATATTTTAAAATTTATAATTTTATTATACAAATAATTTAGTCGCTTTCGCTAAGGCTAATTAACCTTGCTACTATTATTAACTTACTGACCCATTATGCAAAAGGTACGTTGTCATTTTATATTTTAAAACTTCAACTGCTTATAGAATTACTAATTCAAGACTATTTCATTTCGTTATACAACGAACTTTTTCAACTTTTCCTTTACAGTACTTTTCACTATCGCTAAATTTATTATACTTAGCCTTAGAGGATGGTTCCCCTATATTCCAACAAGTTTTCTCTCATTGTACTTATTTTTAAAAAAATTTTATATTTTACAGGACTGAATACCTTCTTTGGTAATTATTTTTATTTTATTAAATTTAATTATAATATAATAATTAAATCATAATTAATGATATTCCAACTTCATTCTTTATAATTTATATTATATTATTTCAAATATTTTATTCTTTAGGCTAATCCAATTTCACTCACCATTACTTTTGGAGTCTCGGTTGATTTCCTTTCCTTTCCTTAATACAATGTTTTGCTTCAGGAAGTTTTAATATTAAAGGTTTCCCTTAGGATCGCCATAATTTACTTACTTTTAATATAAATATTAAGAAGTTTATGGCTTTTGGTTTTACCTCCTTTTTAATAAATTTGCTAGTTATCTTTAATAATTCCTTTAAATTACTTTGATGTTTTTACTAAATTGTCATCTATACTTTTATTTATTTAATTTTATTTAAAACTATCTATATTTTATTTAAAAATAATATAAATTTTAATTTATATTTTCTATAAATTTATTATAATATTTTTCAATAGCTGAAAAAAGGAATTGAACCTTTGTTTTACCATCATGAATAGTAAGTTTTAACCATTTAAACTATTTCAGCTTAATTAATTTAATTAAACAATTTATTTATTTTATAATTTATTTAAATAATCAAATGAGTTAGAAGAAAAATATATCTACAAGACTAATTAAGTTCACATATTTTATAAAATAATACAATTATGTTATTATAAAATATTACTGATATAATCTAAATATTAATAAGTCTAAGTATAAGAATTAAAGATTTCACATTTAAAAAAAATAAACTAATTTAGTTTTAATTAAATTATTAATAGTTAATAAAGCTTATAGTAACTTTAATTACAAAAGTATTTGATATAATTATATTTATTATATTATTTAAATGAATATTTTTCTATTTTTTTATCCAAAGATTAATCTATCTTTATTTTTATACAATTAAATTTATAAATTTAACTTTTTATTTAAGTTTATTTATAGACCTAGAACTTTAACTTAAAATTTAACATTAAATTTTACAGGTTTAGATATCTTAACTCATTCTTAATTAAAATCATTATATTATTGATATTAAATTTATTAAATAAACTAATTAAGGGTAAAATCAGAGATTTGAACTCTGAACAGCGTCGCCACAAGACGTTATTTTGCCAATTAAACTAATTCTACCTTATTTATTTTTAAATTTTTATTTATTTTAATTTTTATTCAATTAATTAAAATGTTAATAAATGTAACATAATTAAATTATTGTTTGTATTTAAATAAATCTCAAAAACAAAACTTAAACAAAAACAAAAACAAAAAACAAAAACAAACAAAAAACAAAAACAAACAAAAACAAAAACAAACAAATTTTTTGTTTATAATTATTTATATTTATAGATTTTTATTTTTAGCTATGTATTCTTTTAAAATATAAATTAAAAACATAGAAAGGGGGTAAATAAAACAAAAATTAGTCTGTATAAAATTAAATATATTTAATAAACTATAAATTATATATAATAAAATTATAAATTAAAATAATATTTAATTTTTATCTGTAGCTAAATCCATTAAAGTATTTTCAGCCATACCAATAATAGGAACTATTATTAAAAATCAAGAAAAATAAAATGCTGTAGCAAATTGTCCTACTTCTACAAAAGGACTTTCAGGATGTTGAGATCCAATTCACATTAATATTACAAAATTTACAATAAAGAATCATTGAGCTAATTTCATAGCGGGTCTAAATTGACTACCTCTTATTCTAGATAAATCAGTTAAAGGTAATATTAATAAAATTAATAATGAACCAAACATAGCTATAACTCCTAATAATTTATTAGGAATAGATCTTAATATAGCATAAAATGGTAAAAGATATCATTCAGGAACTATAGAAGGAGGTGTACTCATAGGATTAGCTGGAATATAATTATCACTATGTCCTAATAAATTAGGATAGAAGAAAACTATTACAGATAAAGCTAATAAAAATGCAAAGATAGTTACAAGATCTTTAAATGTAAAATAAGGATGCATTGCATATCTATCTCCATTTGAAGATATACCATTAGGATTATTTGACCCATGTGTGTGAAGGGCCATTAAATGAGCAACTACTAAAGCAGCTAATAAAAAAGGTAATAAGAAATGAAGAGAGAAAAATCTATTAAGTGTAGCATTGCTTACACTAAATCCTCCTCAAATTAATTCTACTAAATCTTGTCCAAAAAAAGGTACTGCTGATAATAAATTAGTAATTACTGTTGCCAAATCTTTAATTTACCTATTTTAGCTTAAGCTTTTATGTTTAAAACAAGTAAATCATGTACATTATAATTATCTAAAAAAACAAAAATAATTGTATTAAAAATTTAAAGGTTATGTAAACTTAATATACAGATATTAAAACTAAAACAAATTAAATTTGTTTATACTCTTTTGTTAAGTTACACTTTTATTCAATTAATAAAATTACAAAAAATAAGGGGGTAAATTTATATAAATAATCCAATGAAGATCAAATCATTAAGATTTAACTATAGATGATAATAAGACATTATAGTAAGAATCAAATGATTAATTTCCGGATTAAATAAAGTAAATGATGGAAACAATTCAATTATAAGTCTTAACTCTGTGTGAGTTATACCAAAATGAATAAGATCTTGACTATAAAGAACCACTAATTCTTCAAATTTTATTTGTTGAAGTATACCAGCTGGTGTATTAACAGGTAAAGAATGTAAAATCATTACAGTCTCTCTTAAATAATCTAAATCTTGACTATTTAATAAAGTTAGACTATCTAATGTAGTAGTTTGATCTAAGATAAAATTAGAAGTATTTGTATTTGATGAAATTGAATTTTGAGCCTGATTCACTATTCTATCATTTCTTTCAACTATTTCTATGATATCTATATTATCAAAAATATTTTGAGAAACATATGTATCAGATGAACTAACACTTAAATTATCAGATACACATGTATCAGATGAAGTTTCACTTAAATTATCAAATACATCTGATTCTGATGAAGTTACACTTAAATTATCAGATGCACTTAAATTATCAGATGCACTTGATTCAGATGAAGTTAATCTAAGAGGATTTGATGCTATTAATGATGTAAAAGCTAATACATCTTTTTTTGAACCTTTTATTATAAAAATTTTGGATTTTTGTTTATTTAAGTTAAAAAATGTAAGACTGTAAAGAAACAAATTGCTAGCTAATACAGCAAATAGTAATAATATAATTTCAATATATAAACTTATATTCATTATTTTTTTTTGTGTGTTTTTTCAATTAATAATCTTTTTTTATTTAAAAATAAATTTAATAACGAATAACAATTGTTAAAATTTATATTAATTAATTTTTATTCAAATGTAATAATTAAAAAAGTTTATATTAATTTAGTCCAAAGTAAACATTGTTTACTCCTTCTTTGAGATTATAAATCATCTAATTATTCTTATTTTTTTTAGAGATTTTAAATAAGTTATGTTATATAGAATAAATTTTATTTTTATATTTGAATAATTCTATTAATAAGAGGACTTATCTAATTAAGTCTGTAAAATAAATAATTTTAATCCTTAAAATTTCTAATACACATATAATGCCTTGTGCTTCATTACAAATCTTAATGAATAAAGATTCCGACTGTACATTAAGCATCATTACAGACACCCACCGATGAACCAGTCTGTAGCGATAATTTACTTTACCGACGGTCTTAACGCTAAACAAACATCTTTGACCGTTTTCATCAGTATTGCTATAATGTTTTTTATATAAATTTTTAGTAAAAATTGCTTTATATTTACAGTTATAACTATGTATAAATATATTAAATTAATTTGTATTTCATTTCAGGTATTATATATGGAGAGACTATTTTTATAAGATCTGTCATAGATTATTTGCATATATAAATTCAATATTGATCTTTTTTTCCAGTTAATTGAATAGAAGCTTTAATATTAAAATTCTTATTTAATGCTTTAATAATAAGTAAACAATCATTATAAGAAAAAGAATTAGTACATAATTTTTTAATTTTACCTATTTAGTACCATAATTCAAATAGCTAAAGCTAAAGGAGTCAAATATTGATCAATACATTCTGGTACATGTTTTATTTTATTTTCATATCATAAATCATAAATTCAATTAAAACTAGAATAAGTTCAAGTTTTAAATCTTGCTACTTTTCTTATTTTACCTTTACTTCCTAAACTAGTTGTAATTATAGGTAATTTAAGATTACAATAACCTAATTCAGATAATGATTTATGTAAAAACATTAAATAATTAACATGAGAAGCTGTTTGATAAAAACTAAATCTAGTACCTACTCCTAATAATCTTTTTTCACCGTAAGCATTTCAAAACAGAAATCCAAATATAATTGAAATTCTCTCTTTATTAAGTTGTCCTATTCTATAAATACCTCTTAGTCTTCTAACTTTAGGTTTATTATTTAAATAAATTGATGTGATTAATAATAAAGATAAACAAATTAAATATAAATATAAATTATACATTTGAGGCTGTTCTTCTTTAGGCCACCTCATAAACTCATTTGCCCGTAAGGTAATACATACAAACTTACTTAATGTGTAAATGTACACTATAAGCTAGAATAACTTTAAATTCGAATATTCTATTAATTATTTTTGTTTTTTTATTTAATTAAAAGTTTCGACTGTGCATTAAGCATCATTACAGACACCCATTAGTGACCCAGTCTGTAGCGATTATTTATATAACCGACGATCTAAAAGTTTAACCTTCTTTAATCGTTTTCACTAACATCGCCGAATAATCTTAAAGACTATTCTATGTCTCCGTCGAGACATACCACTTTAATCTTTCTTTTTCTATAAAGATTGCAGAAAAATTTTTACTCATGGGACTATGAATTAATAGAAAGAAATAACTAAATATAAAGTATAATTAAGGTAAGAAAAGCAAGGAACATTCCCTTAAGTTTTGTAAACTAATAAACAAATAATATAAGACTTTTTGTGTTTTATTTTGTTTATTAATCTACCCTTTTATATATATTTTTTGTTTGTTTTTAATAATTTAAAATTATCTATTCAACTATGATACATAAAAAGGGGGTAAATTAGTTGAATAATTGTTTTCTTATTTTTCTAATCTTTGATTTTGTTTTTTTGATAAATCTTTAACTATTCATTGTCTTTTTACTAAACCTTTCTTTGTTTTTAAGGCTCTTCTAATAGTTTTTTCATCACAATTTATAGATTTAGCTATATCTAGAATAGTAGAATATTCACCATAAACAGTTCCATTTAGATTATATAAAACTACAGGTCTGGTTTTGGTTATACATTTGTTTTTAGTTTCATCAGACATAGAAGGTCTATTCAAATTTTGTACTCTCATTTTATCTATTGTTTCAGGAGAAAACTGTTTACCTCTGTTTAAACTACCTATTATTTCTCGTCTTGCGTCATTAAAACCATCTGTCATTTTTGGTCTATCAACTTCAGTATGTTTATAACCAAAACTAGATCCTGCCTCAGTTAAAATATTATAATTAGGCAATAACAATTTTAAATATGTATCTTCTAAATTCAATAATTCTTTATTATTTTCTTTATTAACAATATAAGGAAATAGATCTAATATAATAAAAGCGAAATTATTCAATCCATATTTTTTTACTGCTAATTTAACTATTTTGTTACCTCTGAAATAAATCAGGTGATTACTGAATCTAGCATAAAATCTGTTAGTCGCAGCAGAACCTATATAATAATCTTTAGTTATTTTATTTACTATCATGTATATACCGCTTAAACCTTTAGTCTCATTTAAAATTTGTTTTCTAATATTTTCTAAATCAAGGTTTTCAAAAATATACACTGGACTTAACCCTAATTCTTTTATTATTGTAATCAATCTTTCTGAACAAAAAAGTTCGTTACCTTTATTTGAAGAAGCAATTGTACTATAACTTCTTATGTTGAGATTATTTAAAGGGTATATTACCTTATTATTTAATTTATTATACTTTGTATTTTTCATATTATTCCTTGCCTTAATTTTTTTAATTAAATTTTGTATATTATAATATACAATAATTAAATAAATTGCATAAAAAATACTTCTATTAATTCATTTTGGGCTATTTACGTAACCCAGGAAAGCTATAGCCATCATTAATATTAAAATTATTACTCCTATACTTCATAATAAAATTCTAGGTGATTTATAAGAACTATAATATAATCCTCTAGCTATATGAGCATAAACAAAAATAAAGAAGAACGAAGCAACATTAGCATGTGTATATCTTAAGATTCAACCAGCATTAACATCTCTCATTATATGTTCTACACTATTAAAAGCAAAATCTACATGAGGTTGATAATGCATTGCTAAAAATACTCCTGTTAATATTTGTATTATTAAACAAGTTCCTAATAAAGAACCAAAATTTCATAAATAAGAAATATTTGCTGGTTGAGGTGAATCTACAATATAAGAATTTAATAATCTTAATAAAACATTAGTTTTTAATAATCTCATTAATATTTACATTTGAATTTCAATTAATAATCTTTTTTTTTAAAAAAAATTATATCGTTATTAAAGTTATTATAACAATATAAATTATATTGTTTTGATATATTATAAAGTATTAATTATGGTATTTTTACCCTATTTTAAAAATAGTTAACAGAAACGTCTTAAATAGTTAGTTAATAATATGAATTAAAATTTATTTAAGAGAATTATATGGATTTAAAAAAAAAATTTATAAGTAAAAATAAATAATTCATTTATTATTATAAAATAATAAACTCATATTTAATTATTCACTTGATAACAATATTATTATAAATATTAAACAATTGTTTAATATTTAAAAATAAATAATTGTTAGATATTGTAACAATAATATTAGTTTTTGGATTTTTAGATAAATCTAATTTAAGCCTAAGAAGAGTTGAACTTCTATAAATTTCTCATCAAGAAACCATTTTACCATTAAATTATAAGCTTTCAATAATTAATTTATTTTTATTAAAGTAAATTTAATTAATTATTTAAATTAAATAAGTATAAATAAATATAAAAAATTTTATAATACTTTTATGTATTAAGGGGTAAATATTAAAAATAATTAATATTATAAATATTATAATTTTAATTTATAAATTAAGATAATTATAAAAATTTAAATAAATTAACTATTAGCTTGATCAACTCAAGCTAAATAATCTTGTACTGATACAGCTTCCACAACTATTGGCATAAAGCCATGTCAAACTCCACAAATTTCACTACATTGACCATAGAATGTACCAGTTCTTTCAGCTATAATTGATGATTGATTTAATCTACCTGGTACAGCATCTACTTTAAGCCCTAAAGAAGGTATAGCAAAAGAATGTATTACATCAGCTCCAGTAATAATTAATCTTATATGACAATCTACAGGAATAATTACTTTATTATCCACATCTAATAATCTAAATTGACCTAATTCTAAATCAGAATCAGGTATCATATATGAATCAAATTCTATAGATTCTCCACTTTCAGTAACATAATCAGAATATTCATAACTTCAATATCATTGATGACCTACTACTTTTATTGTTATTGTAGGTGATATTACTTCATCTAATAAATATAATAATCTAAAACTTGGAAAAGCTATAGCTATTAAAATTAAAGCTGGTGTGATTGTTCATATTAATTCAATTAATGTCGATTCTTCATATAGTTTCTTATATGATTGGACTATATCTTACCGTTATAACGGTTTTCACGTGTAGTCTCTGAGGATCCTACTTAAAATAATACTAAAAATTTATTTCAATATTTATTTTTTTAAATTTAAGAAAACAAATTGTAGACACAAGACAAAATAAAAATAGAATTTATATTTATCTCTTTATTAAGTCTACTCTTTTAAAAAATAAAAATAAAAAGGGGGGTAATTAAGTTAAATAATATTTTGTTTGTTTTCTTAAATTTAATATTTTTTTATTTTGTTAAATAATTATTTTGTTGGTTTCCTGCTGATTATCCATTGTATTATCCATTAGAATTTTAACTAATAATAAATTTAAATTATAGTATCTAAGGCTTTAGGAGTTTCCAGCATATAGTGAAATTTTATTCAAAGTTTTTCTAAGTTTATTTAGATGAAAATTTATATCTGTCTTTAAAAATTTCACCTGAATTTCTATATTTTATCACAGTAGTACCACTTATACCTAGGAATTTAGCAGCTCTTCTAGCAGAAACAAAACTACCTATTAATTTAAATCCTTTTGAAGAAAATTTTTCATATATATTAACAGGATTTCTACTAATAGCACTCATTTTTGTGTTAGTTATTTCTGAATGTTTTGATTTTAGAGAGCTTCCTGCTATTTTTAATATATTATATTCTGGATCTAATTTATCGAAATAGAATTGTTCTCTAGTACGTAGATCCGATTTATCGCAATATTCTAGAATTGATAAAGAAAAATTAGAATATCCGTATTTTATTAAAGCTTTATTAATTGTTAAACTAGCTTTACTATTTATATAACTAATATTAAAATAATTCTTAAATCTATTTGATAAATCACTAGATTGTCCAATGTATATTTTTTTAGTTATATTATTAGTTAACATATAAATTCCTGATTTACTTTTATTTTCATTTAAGATATCTTTTTTCATATCAAAAACATTTTCATAAAATTTAACATAATTAACATTGTCATTTCTTAAAGAATTTTTAGATAAAGTGGAGTAACTATGTTTAAAGACATACACTTCGTTTTTAAATAAATTATTATTTAACTTAGAATACTTTTGAATAGGCACATATTTACCGTGATTTAAATATTTATGAATTATAGGTGAATTTTTTATATTAAAATAATATATTGAAGAACCTAAAACTCAAAATACTCCCACACAAATAACAATTAAATAAAAAAATATAGTATTATGTAGTTCTACTATACCAGTAAAACCTGGTGCAGCACTGTCTTGAAACCCTATTTGTCATGGTTGAGGAGCATCATTGTATATAGTATTAAATATTGATAGTGTATTAAACATTTTTGGTTTTATTTGGGTATTTTTTGTTCTCTCTTAGGGAATTACTAATCTACTTTTTAATTGAATTTTGTCTGTTGGTTTTTTATTATAATAATTTATTATATATAATTTATTAGTATTAATACCTTATGGTATATAATATTAAATAATAAATATTATATATCTAAAGTATCCTAAGATTCAACCTATTCAATTATTTCATATATTAAAACAAATAGTCCTAATTTTATATGAAAATCTTAACTATATAATATTTATATAGTATACTTTTATGTATATATATAGTATAAATATAATATATATATTCTTTTATGTATAAAATTTTATAAATATTATAAAAGGGGTAAATTTATAAAAAACAAAAAACAAAAACCTAAATTTAGTTATAAACTAAAAAGGTTTTAATTAAATTTAAAATATATAAATAATTAAATAAGATTTATTTAAATAATATTTAATTATAAATTAATAATTTAATTTATTATTTATTACTTAATTTAGTAATATACATTCTTATGACTTGTTGAAAAGTGAATAATGGTAATACATATTTAGAAAATGTATAAATTAAAGAAAGTAAAGTTAAAAATGAAAATGAAAATTGATTAACAAAATAAAATGGTATTAATTGAGGCATTTAAATCTAATGAAAAATATAAGGATCTCAAATAAACCAAATTCTTAGATCAGTTTATAATTAGAGAACTGTCTCTATTGATAAGTATAGAACTATACAATAATAGTTAAATGAGACATTGATTGAATTTATATGAATAAATTATGTTATCTTATTAATTAAGTTAAAATGGTATAAATTAAATAAATTTACATACATTATACAGCAAAAAGGGGTAAATTTATAAAAATATTAATAATAAATATATTTAATTAAGGTTTAGAAGGATATAAAACTATTATTAAAGCAGCTATATAAATAATAAATAATCTTATTTCATTTAATAAAGAAGTATCTATTAAAATAGGAGCAAAAATTAAGAAAATTAAAGAAAGTAAAGATAAAGTAATATAAATAGAATATGTAGTTATAACTCCAGTATCTAACTTACTAATATTTTTACCTGTGTTAGTTAAAGTTTTAGATAAACCATGAGGTCCTACCATTTCTATGATACCTCTATCTAAAACTTTAGAAATAATATAACCTAATTCTAATCCTTTATTTATAATATAATTATTATAAATTATATCAAAGAAATATTTACCATTAAAGAAGGTATATATTTTTTGTCCAATTAAATTATCAGTTAAATCAATAATAAATGTTGGATTTTTATGATATAAAATTATTGCTAAACTAGCACCTAATAGTGATAATAAAGCAGGTAATAATTTTATTATTAAAGGTAAACTAAATTCAGCTTCAATTAAAGAAATATTATTAGGTTTAATGAATATTGCATTACTGAAGAAATCACTAGCCATACCTACAAATAAATCAGAAAAGATAAATCCAAAAAATATACTAAATAAAGCTAATAAAAATAATGGAATAATTACTTTATTATTAGCTTCATGATTATTTAAATATGATTGTTTTGGTCCATTTGGTACAGTTAAGAAAACTAAACAAATTAATCTAAATGAATAAAATGCAGTTAAACCAGCTGTTATACTTCCTAAAATGAAAGCATATGTACCACTAAAACTATATTGACCATAAGCTAATTCTATTATTAAATCTTTACTATAAAATCCTGTTAATCATGGAGTAGCTAATAATGATAATGATCCTACTAACATAGTTGTATAAGTAAAAGGTAAAAATCTTATTAAACCTCCTATTCTTCTTATATCTTGTTGATCTGAAAAACTATGAATAACAGCTCCAGCTCCTAAAAATAATAAAGCTTTAAAGAAAGCATGATTTACTACATGCATTAAAGCTACATTATATTGACTTAAACCAATTGCCATAACCATATATCCTAATTGACTAATAGTTGAAAAAGCAATTATTCTTTTTAAATCATTTTGAACTAAACCACAAGTAGCTGCAAAGAAAGCAGTAGTAGCTCCAGTTAAAGTAATAATTAATAAAGCTGTACTACTATATTCTAATAAAGGTGAGGATCGTAATAATAAATATAATCCAGCAGTAACTAGAGTAGCAGCATGAATTAAAGCTGATACAGGTGTTGGCATCTTATGTTAACAGTAAATTTATCTACTGATCGGACTATATCTTCATCATATAAAAATATGAGCTTCACGTGTAGTCTCTGAGGATCCTACTTAAAATAAAATAACAAAAATTGTTAAATAATTATTTTGTTGGTTTCCTGCTGATTGCCCATTGTATTATCTTTAAAATTTTAACTACCTTAACTAAGATGAGTACTTAAAGCTTTAGGGTGTTCCAGCATATAGTGAAGTTTAAGGAAGGCCCTATTCAAAACAAATTATATTCCTAATTTATATAAAAAAAATCTTTATGTATAAATGGTTTCACTAAATAAATAACTCTATGCATACTAGTTTTAGAAATTCTAATTCTATATCTATTGTTAAATTTATCTCTAACTTTTAAAGTTGATTTTATATCTAACTTTCCTAAAACTGATTGAAGAATTATACACTCTTCTCTGGTAACGATTCAGTACAAAGAAGAACTGTTTGAGTTCTACCGTGAGAATCAAAATAACCATCATCCATTATTCAATAAGCTAAAGATATTTCTGAGAATAATTCTGATATATTTAAAGGAATAATTTTTACAAATTTGTTTACACCCTTATCTCATTTATATCAGAAACTATGCAAAGCTGTAAATACAGGATGTGTTTTAGTTTAAGATGATAATGAACAATTTCTTTACCTTTATGCTGATAAAGTAAAGTATTGGGGTAAGCATAAATTTTGGTATCAGTAAATTGACTGTAAATTGTTTGATTTAAATAATTTAAATAATTTAATGAATAAACATCCATAGTCATAGAGTATTTACCTTCACCTTTATCAAACTTAGAAAGACTAAGACTTTTATCACCTAACATATTTCCTATGATAGTGTATAATGTTGACTTAGGAATCGAATGGATAATAGGTAAAATAGATAAATAATTTATATCAGATAAATCTGTTAATAAATATAAGAACCTGAGAAATCTGTTAAATAAATATAGAAACCTAAAATGAATATAATTATTAGAAAATAATGTTTTACACCTTTAAAACCTTCCATACTTCCAGGTAATCAAGAATGTAATGGGATTTGAGCTGATTTTGCCATAGCTCCTATTAAAAGTAATAAACCTATAATTGTTATTGCTGTTTCATTCATAAATGGAACAATACTAAATATTGTAGCATAATCTAAAGATCCAAATAAAGCAAATAATGCAAAATATCCTATACTTAAACCCATATCTCCCACTCTATTTATAGTTAAAGCTAATATGGCTGCTTTATTAGCTTGTATTCTAGTAAATCAAAAATTAATTAATAAATAAGAAACAATACCAATCAAATCTTAAAATAAAGAAATTCTTAAAGAAAAATAATAGCTTCTTCTTTATTTCCTGTACATTTATAACCTTACAGGTATTACATAATGCCCTAGTATTTATTTATATAATAATAATGAGACACAAGACATTTTTATTATAAATAAATAAAGATTTCGACTATGCATTGAGCACCATTTCAGGCACCCGTTATTGAACTAGTCTGTCGCGATTAAAATTGTAACCGACGATCTATTAATGAAGCCAATTCATTTGATCGTTTTCAATAACGTCGCAAGAAAACGTAATTAGCTAATTTATTATTTTTATAAATTCTAATTTCTTATTATTCTTCAATTTAATTTCCTAATAATTGATCGTTTTCTTACTATGGGTAATAATAATGTTAACTATTTATAAGATCCTAATTTATAATATAATGACGGTAATAAATAAGGTTTAATTATTTTTATAAATAATTTCATAGAATTAACATGAATATATATAATATGACCTTTATCTCTACCACATTTATTTGGTGTAGCAATAATATTATATTTAATTTTTAATACATTACAAAGAAGATTAACTTCTTCTAATGTAAAACAATTAGTAGCAATTCTAGCACCTCTATTTAAACTAGATCCGTCATCCATAAATCAAATAGCTAAAGCTAATGGTGTTAAATATTCTCCAATATTTAAAGGAACAATTTTTATATATTTATTATCAATTAATTTATAAAACATTTCGTGAATTCAATTAAAACTAGAAAATGTATAACTGTTAATTCGATATTGATAATACACTTTTCCTTCTTGTCTAATTCTTATTTGTAATTTAGGTTTTATATTATTACAATAACCTCTACTTGCTAAATAATTATGAAATCACATTAAATATTCTACATTATTACTTGATTGTTCAAATATAATTCTTGTTCCTATACCATTTTTTCTTTTTTCTAGATGAGTATCACCTAAAGTAGAACCTATAATCATAGAGATTATATCAATATTATGAGGTCCTATTCTATCTTTAGAAGTTAACTTTTTAAGATTTAAATTTACATTATCTTTAAAATTTAAACAGATAATGCTATAAGTTATATTTATTATATTATCCCATTTAAGGCATTCTAAGATACCTTCTCAACCTACAAACATTACAAAAAAATTAGCACCAGATACTAAAACTAACATAAAAAAAGTGAATAAAGATAAATAAGAGAAAAATCTCTGATTATGAGGATCTTCAGCCATATAATCAGTAGAAAAAATATGAATAACTGAAGAAATATATAATACAGGAATAAACATAGATACTGTTAATTGATCAAATAAAAATTCTCATGAGATATTCATATATTCTAAATCTATTCAATTAAATAAGTTAATTATTACTGGACTTGAACTTAATCCTACTTCATAAAAAGCAATAGTAGCTAATATACTAGATAAAATTAAACAAGTACAAGTTATTATATGAGATCCTGTTACTCCTATTTTTCGACCTAAAAATCCTGAAACAAATGAACCTAATAAAGGTAAAATTAATATTGTTAAATACATTAAGTTTCTTGTCTTATTAATATATTTCCTTTAATTCTATAAACTGCAACAATAATACTTAAACCTATTACTGATTCAGCTCCAGCTAATGAAATTATAAATATACTAAATATTTGTCCTATTCCATCATCAAAACTAAAACTTGATAATAATAATAACATAGTAACTGCTAATAACATTATTTCTATTGCAATTATCATTAATATTATGTTTTTTCGGTTTAATATAAAACCTAAGATTCCTATTAAAAATAAAAATAATGATAAATTCATAGTATTATCGTATTATAAACCCTTTGGGACTTGTATTAAATGTCTAATATTTATTTATGATATAAATATTACTTGCTAATTACAAAAATAAACTTATTTTTTTGTTTATTTTGTTTAGCGGATAATTTTAATTTAAATAAAGGGGTTAATAAATTTAAAATAATGATAATTAATAATTTAATTTAAGATCTTATTTAAATATTATTTTTATTTATAATTTAATTACCACCTCAGTAATAAACAGCTATAAATAAGAATAATCAAACTACATCTACAAAATGTCAATATAGAATTGCAGCTTCATGTCCTTGGTGATGTGTATCAGTTAAATGATAATTAATTATTCTAATAAAACCTACTAAAATAAATAATGTACCAATAATAACATGTAATCCATGTAAACCAGTTGAAGCATAAAATACAGTTCCATATACTGAATCACTCATTGTAAAATTAGATTCAGAATATTCATAATATTGTAAAGCAGTAAATATTATAGCAAAAATTATTGTTAATAATGTACCTAAGATAGCTCCTCTTCTATCTCCTTGTATTAAAGCATGATGACCATAAGTTACAAAAGCACCAGATGATAATAATAAAATAGTATTTAATAAAGGTATTGCAAAAGGATCTAAAGGTGTTATACCTTGAGGAGGTCATACTCCTCCTATTTCTATTGTAGGAGATAAACTAGAATGGAAGAAAGCTCAAAATACACTTAAAAAGGCAAATACTTCACTAATAATAAATAAGACTACTCCAATAGTTAAACCTTTTTGAACTTGAATTGTATGATGTCCTAAATAAGTCAATAACCCATAAATTTTAAAATATGGTTGGACTATATCTTAACTAATTTATTATTGCTTAACTAGTTTATGAATTTACTAGCTAAATCTTCCTACCAACTTTCGTAAGTTATAAGGAAAATATACAATAATTTATTAATTCTTCGCGTGTAGTCTCTGAGGATCCTACTTAAAATAAAATAACAAAAATTGTTAAATAATTATTTTGTTGGTTTCCTGCTGATTGTCCATTGTACTATCTAAATCATTTTCACCGAAATATTATCTCATTTCTGGTAGATTTAGCTTTAGGAGTTTCCAGCATATAGCGAAGTTTATAGAAGGCACTTAGACAATTAGGTATACGATACATAACTCAAAAGGAAAACTAAGCTAAAGGATTAATAAATTGTCTTTTACTATTCATATTTTCTTTTATTTTCATTATATCCAGATAACCTGCTTCTGTTAAATGGTGTTTTGAAATAATAATATAATAAACTTTTTCTCAGTCTTTAAAATCTTTATTTTTATTTCCTATCAATTTGTATTTATTTAAATATTCAATTAAAGGCAACAATTGTATTGGAGATGTAATACTCACAGAATAAACTTCCCTTATTTTATCAGTTTCTTTATTTATTTTTAATTTAAAGTTAATAAACTACAATTTAATTGATCCGCTAAAATTTTCATTATAGATTTCATAGAGGATTTAGTTGAAAAATTGTATGCTCTTTGATCTAATCTGAATACAAGACAAACATTGTTTATTTTTAAATCTTGAATAATTTTTCTTTTACTTATTTTTATTCTAAAGTGTCCGTCTGCTTCAATAAAACCTGTGAATCAACTGTTTGAATATAAATCTGATTTATCTAAAGGACTTTGATTAATGTCTGTACCGTATTTATTATTCAGAAAATCAATTAATTGATTTAATCTAATGTTTTTAGGAGTTCTTAATTTTCCATGAATTAGGTTAATCATAAAATTTATTCCTTTTATATCTCCTATGATATATCTTAAGACATTTCCTGTTACTTGGAATCTTCCTATATTCCCTAATTGATTATAAATAATAAGATACATTTCTAAATTATTTATATGAGAGGTAAATATTATTCTAGGATTTAAAACTCTTTTTAAGGATGTTTTACCAATGGAAGGAAGATCTATACACCCATCTCCTTCTAATAACCCAGATAAATAGTGGCCTAAATCTTCATTTGTTCCTAAATTAGGTTGTTCTTTCACTAAATATTTTGACAATAAAGTTTTTATCATTTCCTTTGTTATTACTTTACTAGTAAATAGAATATTTAAATTTGATATTAGATTATTACTGTTTTTTCTACCTTCTGTTATAATATCTCTAAATCAAAGTATCATACCAAATACTGTTAAAGTAAAACCTAAACTTATTAATTGTCCACCATGATTAAAACCTTGCATATACATAACTGCTCCTAAAGTTAAACTTAATAAAGAAAAACTAACTAAAACAGGTCATGGTGATGCTTCTACTAAATGATAAGGAAAAGATTGAAATTGATTTCTATTTATTTTATTCATTATTGTTTGTGTGTGTTATTTTATTTTTAATTCTTACTAAAGTATAATTATTTTTTGCAATCTAATTTTAGATTTTTATAACTTAATAATTTTTTAATCATATCTAAACAAAATATAGA
>Ga0307516_10000854_pt1 | contig 41687 bp, 34 predicted proteins | sample 19_EM_MG_FD_203310 | JGI IMG/M metagenome (GOLD analysis project Ga0307516, IMG submission 203310) | Populus trichocarpa ectomycorrhiza microbial communities from riparian zone in the Pacific Northwest, United States - 19_EM | ecosystem: Host-associated > Plants > Roots > Unclassified | place... | reverse complement strand
GTAGTCGATCAGCACGCGTCCCACACGTTCATGCGCACCGATCAGGCGCTGCCGGATGCGCCCGTGCAGCGAGGGATCGACGAGGAAGTCCCGCCCGACAGCAGCTTGCCAGCAGAGCGTCCAGGTCGACGCGAAGGCAGGATCATCGTCGGTGGATCGGGCGCAACGCGCTCGACCCTAACGCACACGACCCGGTCGCATTCAATGAGGTCACCAAGACCTCTAGGCCATCTGGTGAATTGAAGGTCGGGAGTCTGTTCGCCTTCGCAATTGCGCACGGACGATTTTCAGCTCTCCTTGACGATGCGCTCCATGTCTTCCATCGACAGTCCATTTACCTTGGTCCACATCGTGATTGCGGCGACCAGGAAAGACACGCTATAAAACTCCGTGCCATCCGGAAGACCAAGGATCTTCATGCGCTCACGCAGTCTCCAACGGCGTACTTGAACCGGTGGATGACTTCCTGTTCCGACGACCCCGAGCCGAGCGCGCTCCAGCTCAATGAGGCGTAGCGACACCATCATGATCTCTGGGGCGACTGACACTATCGCCGCGGTGCCGGACCGATAGCGGTGCTTCGAAAGCACCCGGATCCACATCTTGAAGCCGACGTCATCGGCAAATAGCTCGTTGCGAAACTGGTTTGAGAACTGCTCGACGTTCTGACGACCGGTTGGAGCGCGCAAGAACTCGGCGAGATCGAGCACCTGGTGGCCCAAGAACGAATGCGCGTACTCGTGCGCTATCAGGAAATTGATTCCCTCGTCGGAAAGCATGTCCACCAACTCCGCATGGATGGCCGTTCTCTCGGCGTCGTCGTCAGATCGTTTCGGCAAAGTCGCTGTGCCTAGCCCCTGCGGTAGAGGTTTGCCTGTGGCAGCGCTTGATATGAGCCATTTGAAGTACTCAAGTCTCTCGGGGTGCGCCGAAAGCTGGTCGACGAGACGCAGCGGGTCGAGCTTGAGCTCGACGCCATCGCTGCCAGCGTTCATGGCAATCAGGTCGAGAACCAGCCGAACAATCTCTCTATGAAATACACGTAGATTTGGATCGACCAAAATCAATCGACCTGCCGGCATATCGAACTGCATGGCCACAAGATTCGCTTGACCCGTTCTCAGGCTGCCGACCACTGGCCAAATTTTCTCCGGCAACTCTTCGCGATAGAGCGCTTCGAGATCTCGCTCGAAAAGCTCACTCGAAAGATGATTCAGACGGGACTCGCAACGCGTCTTGGGAACACTGCGCAGTGCGTTCTCGAAAGCAGGTCGAGTTCGCAAGCAACGCCAGTCGTCGGGCTGTGCTCCGCAAGACTGGTCAAGACTCCAAGTCTCCCACCAGATAAGAATTCCATCTCTCCATCCCTCCCCGCTCGAACACTGGTTTGCCGCTCGTTGTACTTCCTCCAAGCGGGCAAAAGTAGGATTGAAGTCCGACAAGAAGGAGCCTGGCGCGTTCGAGAGCGAGCTGCCGCCCGACCCGGCTATCAGAGCGAGAAATGAAATCGCGATCGCGGCATGAACTTTCAACGAACCCTCGGAAAGACTCTGACCGAGAGCGGTTTGCTATCTGCAACGACTTGCTCACCGTTTCGAAGCGTCAGGCGCACGTCGAAATCCGTCCATGCCTCCTTGCCAATCGCCACCGCAGAGAAGCGAACTCGGATACGCTCAACGTCCTTAGCAGGGAGTGACGTCGGCACGCGATCGATGACGACGCGTTCGCCGGGTTTGGTCGGCAGTCCGACATCGAAGTTGTCTTGAACGGGCAGTGTCGCATTGCCAGATGACTTCGCGTCAGACGGTCGAACGGCAAGGACCTCCACGCCTATGCCCGTGATGACAACCGGAAGCTCTGTCCGATTGCGTACGGCGATCTCGTAGATTCCCACCGCTTCGGGCGAAGGCATTACCGTCACGAACTCGACGTCGGGAGTAAGTGCACCACGCCCTTTTGACAAGAGTTCGGGCAACTTGGACGCCGCCACGGCGGCCCCCCCGATGATGCCAAGAATCACGTAGATTCGCCGCCATCGCTTTGGGAACAGACGCTTCAGCGGCGACTTCAGCCATGCATTTTCGTCTGCGCTTCCCACGTCGCCCTCCTTGCCCGTTGCTTCGATTCTGCTGCGCGAGACGGTCCCTAGCAAGCAACGTTTGTGGCCCATTCGGCCGTACGCGACGGGGCGACGCCAAGTGGATGCTTGAGACGATGTGACCGCGTTGAGCGACGCCGCGATGGAAGAGGCCCGGCAGCTTCCCCGCATGGAAGTGGGCTCAACGTCCCGACCAGTTCCCGTCGCTCGGGGACGTCAACTTTGCGGCAAGCAAATTGGCGAACCTTCGGGGATGTCAAACCGCGGGACAGCAACTGCTATCGGCGCTTCGATTGCAGCAAGCATCGGCCTATCGGCACGCAGACGTGGGAAAGAGGAGCGTTGAAAGCATCTCAGGCGAAACGAATAGACGTTAGTCGTGTGCGGACGCTTCATCAAAACAGCCGATGTGGCGGTCAGGCCATGGCGTGACACTGCATCCGTGTGGACGGAAGCATCCCGAATGTGGGCGACATGCCGAATCGTTTCGAGAGGCTGCAAGAGTTCATGGATGAAGTTGCTTCCCTCTACATCTCTTCCTCAGAAGTGATCCCGATCTCGCGAACGATTCTGGCGACGCATGCTGATGCCGTGCAAGGCAGCACCTGCGCTTGGATACTCGTCGCCAGCGAGGCTTCGATGATGGCGGATGCACTGAAAAGCCGGGAGCCGACCTTCTCTAGGCAACTCTCGACCCTGACGAAGAGCGGCGTGCTCGAGACGGAGAGTTCGAGGACTCGGGTGACCCGACTCGCCTACGCCGATCGGTCGGCGGTGACCCGGCGCGGGATTCGTCGCGGAATGCGTGTGAATGCGTGTGAATGCGACACATGAAAAATGAGGAAGGAGAAGTCATGGCGAATCTGTTGGCGACGGGCGGATGCATGGCGTTGGCGGTCCTCCTGGTTGGATGCGCAACGCCCTCAAGCTGCGGCCTCGGCGGAGAGAAGGTCGTGATCCCGGCATCGGACACCAGTCCGCCGTCGGTGTCTGTGGATTTCGTGATGCCTGACGGCAAGACAGTCTCTCTGCACTCGCCGGGCGGCACACAGTCAGTCGCAGCGACTCGCAGCGGCATCGTGACCATCGTAGCCAGCGTCCAGGACGGCCAAGGCGTCAAGGATGTCCAGATCTGGGCCTCTGAACGGAGATGCGAGATCGATGGGGACTCCAGGTCGTGTTCAGCACCGGTACGATCTAACGTGCCCTCGGCCAGCAGCCCGGATGGCGGTCGCATTGGTGATGCGGCCTGCAATATTCGGCGTACATCGCACAACGTTCAGATTGGGAAGAACGACAGGATCGACCTCTCGCAGCAGGTCGAAATCAGCGGCCTCAACTTCGGCGGGCAGCTCACGCAGTTGGGGACCATCACGATCCGGGTCCGCTAGCTAAGGAACCTCCGCAGAACTCATCGACGACCGATTCGGGGATTCGGGTGTCGCTGATTGGCAGCCATCGCTCGCGCGGCTGAGGCCCGCAATGGGTTGGCTATGTCCGCTGAACTTTGGAGGCTGACGCTCGGAAGCAAGCTGCAGGACACCTGGAGCGCAGCAATACGGCCGAGGCTGCGCCTGGCCGAGTTGCGGCAGTCGCCGGAACGCGATCCCCGTACGCCCTCCTCCTTTCTAACGATGCCACCGGGGGGCCCGGCGCCCACAATCCCCGAGGAGCCGCACAACGGCGTCCTTGGGAACCCCTATGAAATCCGGTCTGAATCTCGCCCGCCAGCGCCTCGCAGTCGCGGCCTCGTTCTTCATAGCCATCGTTGCAATCACGGCTTGCGGCGGTGGCGGCGACGACGCAACCGGGGGCGGTGGGTCGACGACGGGCGTCGTCCCCGCCATCACGTCGCAACCGGCGTCAGCCAGCGTCGTTGTGCCGCAGACCGCCACCTTCACCGTAGTAGCGACGGGCACGCCTGCACCGACGTACCAATGGCAGCAGAGCGCAGCGGGCGGCGTGTACAGCAACATCGCAGGCGCCACCGGCGCGAGTTTCACGACGCCGGCGACGACGGCGAGTGACAACGGCAAGTCGTTCAAGGTCCTTGTGAGCAACGCCTCTGGCAGCGTGCTCAGCGGAAGTGCATTGCTGACGGTGGCCTCCACCGCGGTGGCGCCGGCGTTCAACCAGGATGTGGCGGACCTCAGCGTCCTGGCACCCGACCCGGCTGTGTTCTCGGCGCACGCGACGGGCGCGCCTACCCCTAACTATCAATGGCAGCGGAGCACGGACGGCGGGATCACCTTCTCCGACATCGGTGGCGCCACGGTGGCCAGCTACACGAGCGCTCCGACAGCACTGGTCGACAACGGAACCTTCTTTCGCGTGGTGGCGACCAACAGCGCAGGCAGCGCGACCAGTCGTTCTTCCAAGCTGACGGTCTACAACCCGGGCATCGGCGGTTTGGTGTCCAGCGTCGCCCGGGACAGTGCCGGCAACCTGTACGCGAGCGTGGTGCCCGATTCGATCGGCATCCTCAGCACGTTCAGGACGGGAGCGTTCTACGGCATCCGGAAGGTCGACATCAGTGGCAACGTCACGACGCTGGCCGGCAACAACACCAAGGCCTTGGTCAACGGCACCGGATCGGGTGCTAGCTTTGTGTACCCCTTCGGCCTGGCGGTCGATTCGCAGGGCAACGTGTTCGTCGCGGACTCCGCCGTGTCGACCATTCGCAAGATCACTCCGGCAGGGGTGGTTACCACCTTCGCGGGCGGCAACACTGCCGGAGGATACGTAGATGGCACCGGCACCCAGGCGAGCTTCTGGAATCCGGTGGGCATCGCCATCGATGGCGCCGACAACCTCTACGTGGCCGACGTCAGCAACAACAGGATTCGCAAAATCACGCCCGCGGGCGTGGTGACCACCCTGGCCGGTGGCGGCCCAGGTTCGGCCGCTCCGGTCGACGGCACGGGTGCAGCCGCTTCGTTCAGTGGGCCTAAGAGTGTGGCGGTCGACGTAGCGGGCAACGTCTTCGTCGCGGACACGGGTCATCACGCCATCCGCAAGGTTACCGCGACCGGCGTCGTGACCACGCTGGCCGGGGGCCAGATCGTCGGCTTCCTCGACGGCACCGGAAACCTCGCACAGTTCAAGTTCCCCGGCGCAGTGGCCGTGGACGGCAACGGCGTTCTCTGGGTGGGGGACACGAACAACAGCGCTGTCCGCAAGGTGACGCAAGCCGGAGTCGTCACGACCTTGATGACGGGCAACGCGCCCAACAGCATTGCGGTGGACGCCGATGCCAACCTGTACATGGACTTCAACTACGGGTCGCAACAGTCGCCTTACGAAATACGCAAGATCACGCCGGCCGGTGTGACGTCCACGATTCCCGACTGCTGCACAAGAGCGCCCTGATCTCGACGGCCGCTGCCGCGTCTCGACAAATGCATCGGGTCGACTTGGGGCAGCGGCGAAGCATGCGGCAGCCGTCGATTCACCAGCGCGGGGCATTGAAAGAGGGACGGACATGCTTGACTATTTCAAGAAGAAGCTCACGGAGCTGCTGGATTCACTGCTGAATCCATTCTGGTTGCGGCTTCTCGCTGCTTCTTGGTGGATGCGGCTCGGCGCAGTGGGAATCGCAGTCGGCATCATCGCGTCAATCACCTTCTGGTCGATGCTCCAGCCATGGGTGGAACTGGCCATGTACCTCCCGCGGGTCGAATTTGGGACAGCGGGTCGGCTGCACCTACATGACATGTCGCGCCAGCGCGAAACGGTCGAGCGGCTTAGCGTGATCGTTGCAGCGGACCTGCATGCACGCGACCCAAAACCATCGGTATGGACTGCGGCGGAGAACGTCTGGGTACTTGCGAACTTCGTCGGACCTACCCGGGAGTTTGACCTGGCGCGCTACGCGCGGGCGCAAGCGAAGCAGCCGTGTGCATGCTGGCCAGAGTTGCCCGACCGACCCGGCGACCCGGCCAGCGTATTCATTTCAGGTTTCGTGCTCGCCGCGATGGCGAGCCAAGCGACTAAGGCGTCGGCTGCAGAGATCGGATTTCTACTTCAGCAGCAGCACGCCCAGGGCAGCTGGCCAATGTTCGAGGGCGTGAAGACGTTGGAGTATGCGTCCACGTATACGACGGCGTGGGCGTTGATCGGCCTGCATGCGCAGCACCAACTCGCTGACACGGCAGAACAAGCATTGATTGACGCGGCGATTGACCGTGGCCGTGCTTGGCTACTGCGCGTGCGCGAGCCGGGTGCACGTTGGCGTGCATATCCGGCCTTGGCCGGAAGCACGGTGTCGGGCAGTATCTCGGGCATGGTGCTGCATGCACTTCATCTTCTGGGCACGACGTCCCTGGCTACGCTCGACGACGAATGGCTCCAGAATCTGCCGCCTGTACCCGAGGCGAGCGCCGTTGAGCACGCCTATGTGGTGACGCAAACGCCGCTTGGCGAAATACACGACAACTCAGAGCAGGTCATACTGCCTTGGACGCTCGCGGCAACCGTTGATGCCTACGAGAATGGCGGGTTGATCAGCCGCGCGCGGGCGCTTAGGTGGATCGATCATGCTGTGTCCGACCCAGGCGTCATCGCCGGTGACCGGCAGAAGGATTCCTGGACACGAGCCGAACTGCTATACGGCCTGCAATTCAGCCTCAAGTGAGCGGGAGCCGTTTTATGCAATTCATTTCCCCGCGCATTCGATTTCTCCTTGGCTGTCTTGGACTGATGGGCGCACTGCACGGTTGCGCAAACGGACCCAGCTGCACCAGCGACATATGCGACAAAATCAAGGGCCTGGCTGGCGGTTCACAAAAACCGCCTACTCAGATGCCGCCGCCGAGGCCTCAAGCGCCGCCCCCTTTGACGGCATCTTGTGACACGGTCAGGGTCGCGGAGTTGGTAGCGCCCACGCTGCTGGAGCCCTTCGATCGCCCACCGCAAGGCTGGTATGTCGACACCCTGGCCCAGGGGGCGCAGATGTCCATGATCAACGTGGCCAAAATCCAATCCACCCGCGGCCGACGCATGACATTCGCAGAGATGGCGGCTTTGCGACGTCAGCGGCCCGACGTCTACGCATTACTCAATCTGGCCTACATGCCAAATCTTTCCGATGTCGCACTGATGGGTCGTGCCGCACGAATGGCGAAGAGCGGTGGTGTGGATGCGAACTTGATCCTGACGGATGTCGAAAGCACTGGACACGCGCTGGCCCGCGCTATGGCGAAGTCGCCCGCCGACGCGAAGTTCATCGAAGACAACGTGCAGAGCCAGCGGGAGAACCTCAACGGCATGGCTGCTCGCGCAGCCGTGGGCGACGCGGCCTCGATGGCCGAACTCTCGACGCTGGCTGACCGTGCGCTGAAAACGGAAGTTGGAGCCGCCGCATCGGCCTCCACGACCTCTTACGCAAAAGCACTCCACTGCATGCGGGTGCGGTCGATGACCGATGGCGGCTCGTTCGACGCCTTCTGGCTTCTGAAGACGCCTTCATTCGAGACGGCCCTGCGGCGGGTTTCGCTGGTCGAAGTGATGATGAATCTCCCTGTCGAATGGATCAAGTACGAGGCAGGAGGTGGATTCGATCGCAACGTGCTCAGGCCGCGCGCCCAAGCTGGGTGCTTTCCTTTGGAGAGCAACGGCTGGGAGAGCAGCGAGGTCAAGATCTGGAATCAGTTCTGTGGCTCGGACGTTCACCCGGTCGTCACCAAAGCCGGCATCTGCAATTCGCGCGAGGCGTTCCGAACGATGAGCCTGTTGGCGACGACTGCGTTGCTGAGTGACCCCAGTCTCGTCCCCATGCGCGCCCTGCTCGCAGCGGGACGCGGCGTCCAGCTGGTTCGAATAAATGTGGAAGGAGTCGAGGCGATCGATGGCCATCAGGCGAAAGACGGTTTGCACTGCGTCGCCAGCGGCGAACCCATTTATGGTGAGGGTCAGCCGAGAGCGGGTAGCGGCCTGATGCAAGCGGCGTCTGTGCCCATGGACTTCTTGGTAAACCCTGTGGCGGCGGGCCGTGCCACTTTCAGCTTAGTGCTGCTGATGGGCAACAAGCCGTCTCTGCCTTGGGTGGCGACGGCGGCCACGAGGTGATGCCAAGGTAGACGGGCGAGTTGAAGGCATCTCTGCATCAAGGCGGGCCCCAACGAGCACGCGCGGTCGTCAAGCCCCCAAGCGGCCTACCAAGGCGGTGGCCGACGCGCACTCAAGAGCCGCTCCTACGGGAGCGGCTCTTATTTCGAGAGAGCATGTCACCTAGCCGAGCTGGAGGTGACGCATGCGACATGCCTTTGGGATTTCCGTTCTTTTGCTCGGGGTTTGGACGGGTGCTCAAGCTCAACAGCAACCGTCACGACCCCCGATGTCAGCTTCCGCCACGGCGAATAGCACGGCACCCACAAACCCTACGACAAGAGTCCTCCAAGACGCACGACCCTCCGATGGCGGCCAACAGAGTGCTGCGACGCCACAGGTGGCGATACCGCTCAATCGGGCGGCATCTGGCGCCGTCGCATTGAAGCCGGGCAAGTCCGGGGGCGCAAGCGGAGGCGTTCACGACACAGTTGCGCGCTGCAAAGCAGGGACCGCCTCAGCAGTGTCCTCCAAGTGCACGACGCCGTAGGGAGGTCGCCTCTGGCGCTCGACCGATTGGGAAGTTACAACCGGCCAGTTCCTGCCGCTCACCAACGACCGGTACGTCGACCGCCATCGATGCCGATAGCTAAACATACTCCAACGTTCTACAACACGCGGGACGCGGCGTCTATGTCGCGCCGGTCCGGGGCAAGTTCGGAACGCGGGCACCAGAGGTCGGCAAGGTGGTCCAGGAATGGGCCTTGACCACGCAGGTTGCGGTGCGCCAAGTCTTCCTGACATCGGGTCGCAGCCGCAAGCTCAAGCTCGGCTCGCAAACGGTCGAGCTGCGCCATGCGCCGCCTTGGCAGCTGCTCTACCCGAGGCAAGCGGCTGGCGAAGTCATCCGGTCTCTGGCCTGGGTGGGACCTTCGGGCTCGGAGGCGGCACTCAGCCAGCCCAAGCGCAAGCTTCCGGCGTCGGAACTGCAGGCCGTCGCCAACGCGCGCGCTAAGCTGCCTACCTGGCTCGCCAAGCAGGTCAGCACGCTGGTGACAAATGCCTGATTTCTACTCGCTTTCGCGTGAGGATCGGCGCGAAGCACTGCTGACGGCGACAGAACGCGCCGGGCCCTCTGCATCTCCTCGAGAAGGCAAGAACCTCGCGGAGAAGGTGAACGCAACCACCACACAAGCATCAGCTTGACGAACAACGCCGTACTCAATAAGCGGCGCAAGTCCGACAACCCTCGCGACCTTTGACTCGACCACTTCAAAGATGACCTGCGTCATCTGTCAAGGCTTACAGGTTGACGCAAATCCAGACCGCAAGTTACCGTGGTGACCCAATAACGGGCACATCGGTCGAGGGGACTCATGCGAAAACCAAAGAGCGGCGCCCCGCTTGTGGCCCAGCCGCGGACCTTCGCGCCGAACGTGTCCCCCTCCCCGCTTCAGGCCGACAGCGGCGCCACGACGCGCCGGCTGCAAACGCTTGCCTATGAACTCACCGTTGCCGAGGCACGCGAACGGCAGCGCATCGCGCACCTCCTCCATGACGAAATCGGCCAGTTGCTGGCGATGGCCCAGCTTCGACTCGGTGAACTCGGTCAAAGCCTGGCACCCGACGCCCACCAGGCCGCCGTGCTCGAAGACCTGCGCACGCTGTTGACTCAGGCTGCTCAGGCGACTCGAACCGCCACCTTCGAGCTGCACTCGCCTGTGCTGCATCAGCTCGGACTGGAGGCCGCCCTGCAAAGCCTCGCCCAGCGGCTGCAACGCAGCTCGAAGATGCTGGTTCACCTCAGCTGCGACCTCAAAGACGTGGCGTTGGCGAAGGCCGTGCTCTCAGTCTTGTTGCGCACGGTGCGCGAGCTGGCGTTGAACGCACAGAAGCACGCCCAGGCCGCCAACCTGTGGATCGTGCTCGGCCGTGGTGACAGCGGCTTGCACATCAGCGTAAAAGACGATGGCGTGGGCTTCGATGCCCGCGAGGCGCCCCATCACTTCAGTCGCGAAGGCGGCTTCGGCCTGGTGAGCGCCGAGGCACAGATGCAAGCCATTGGCGGGCAGCTGGCCATCGAATCCTCTCCAGGGCGCGGTACCACGGCCACCGTGACGCTCGAACTCGACGAGCGCAGATACCGCCCCGCTTCCCTTCAATTGCCCATCCAGCAATGAGCCGCACATGACCATACGCATTGTCCTGGCCGACGACCACCGCATCATGCGCGACTGTCTCGGCGCCCTGCTGCGCAAGGAGCCCGGCTTCGAACTCGTCGGCGAAGCTCACGATGGCCAAGGCGCGATTCAACTGGCCTGCCAGCTGCTGCCCGATGTCCTGGTGACCGACCTCGCCATGCCCGGCATGAACGGTCTCGAGGCCATACGCCGCGTGCGTGCCGAGGCACCTTCGGTGCAGGTGCTGTGCCTGTCCGTGCACGATGATGACCGCATGGTGCTGGCCGGCATCGACGCTGGCGCCGCCGGCTATGTGCTCAAGGACTCGTCGTTCGAGGAACTGGCCCTCGCCATCCGCAAGGTCGTGGCACGGCAGAGCTACCTGAGCCCCAGCCTCATCGGTGTCTTCGTGGAAGGCTATCGCACCCGCGGCACCGCGCCGGCGGCAAGCGCCTTCTCGCAGTTGACTGCGCGCGAGCGCGAGATCGTGCAGCTCTTCTCCGAAGGGCACTCCACCGGCCAGATCGCCGAGCTGCTGCACCTCAGCGCCAAGACGATCGCGACTCACCGAGAGAACGTGCTCCACAAGCTGCACATCGAGGGCATCGCCGAACTCACCCGCTACGCCATACGCGAGGGCTTGAGTTCGCTGGATGCGCCCTGCCGCGCCCACATGCCAGTGCAGGATCAATCCACCAAGCGAGCCAAGGCAGACACGGCGAGACTGCATTCGGATTGATGGCCCATCAGAAGTAAGGTTTTGCCTACGCGACTTTCAGCTAATTGCTGATGGCCGCGGCGCGCCGCAGGGAGTGAAGATGTTCGGTCCATCGCCCGCCGCGCAGCGACATGACCATTCGCATCGTTCTCGCCGACGACCATGCCGCGTTTCGCAGCTCCCTCAGGGCGCTGCTGGAGCGACAGCCCGGCTTGTCGGTGGTGATGGAAGCCGATAGCGGCGGTGGCGTCATCGAGGCCCTCGGGTCCTGTGACGAAAACCCACCCGACGTGCTGCTCCTCGACATGGACATGCGCGACCTCAGCGGCCTCCAGGTCGCGCAGGCCCTCTTCGTTCTGCGGCCCACGCTGCGCATCCTCATGCTGTCCTGGTACGACGAGCTTCCACTGGTGAGTGCCGCAGCTGCGGCACGCTGCCGCGGCTACATGCTCAAGGACGATCCGCTGACCGAGCTGGTCCATGCCATTCAACTCGTCGCATCGGGCAGCACGTATCTCAGTGCGGCACTGCGCAGCGTTCAGACTTCTGGCAACCGAATCTCCGCATTCTGCTGATTAACGCCGTCGGCCCCGGCCGCTATCGTGCCTTCTCCCTGGCAGTGGTGCCCGGGGGAATTGGACGGAGTTCCTGGCCATGGGTGTTTACGCAGCGGGCATGTCGCGTCTCGGGGGTCTCGCTTGATCGCTGCCGCCATCACGGGCATTGCGGGGCAACTCAACCAATCGCTGCGCCGCAGCTTCAAGGTCGGCGAAGACCTGGTGGTGGTGTCCAACCTGACCGAACCCGATGGCAACCTGGTCTCGCAGGTGTCCAACAAGCTGGCGCTGTTCCTGGTCAACCTCGAGAAGGACACCCTGCCTTACCGGCCCTCGGCGCTGAGCCACGCAAACATGGGCCGGGCGGGCTTGAGCCAGGCACCGGTGCACCTGAACCTGATGCTGATGTTCGCGGCCACCTTCAGCGGCACCAACTACCCCGAGGCACTCAAGTTCATCTCGCACACCATCGGCTTCTTTCAGAGCCGGCCGCTGTTCGATCACCAGAACACGCCCGAACTCGACCCGCGCATCGACAAGCTGATGCTCGACATCGAAAACCTCGGCATCTCCGACCTGAGCAACCTGTGGGGCATCCTGGGCGGCAAGTACATGCCGTCGGTGCTCTACCGCATGCGCATGGTCGCCATCGACTCGGGCCAGTTGAGCGGGCAGGCTCCCTACGTGTCACAGCCCCAGGCGGGCGTTTCCGCATAGGCCGGCCATGGGTACGTACCTGCCGCTGTTCAGCCTCGAGGTAGAGCACTCCTACTTTCCGAACGACATTTGCCGCGGCCTGCGCATCGCGCCTTCCGCCAAGTCGGCGCAGCTGCTGGATCGCAGCGGCTGCCTGCTGCGCACCACCGACCGAGGCGTGCTGGTGCTCTTCGACGCGTCCGGCACCGAAGCCTTGCGCCAGCGAGCAGGTGATTCGATCGAACCCTTCTTCCTGCACTTCCTGGCGCACGCAAGCGATGCCGCGTTTGCCAACTACACCGAAGGCGTGTTCGGCTCTTCGCAGTCGATCCTCTTGCTCGACAGCCGGCGTGCCGCCCTGGATGCCTCGGGTCGCTGGAGGCTGCATGCAGCCGCAAGTGCCGGTGCTGCCGACATGCGCCGTTTGACCTCAGCGCGTGCGGCCAAGGCAATGTCGCAGCGCGAGCGCCATGCGCAGCCGCATTTCGTCATCTCCATCCGTGTCTGCCCCGCCGACGTGCCGCAAACGGCGCAGCAAGCCAAGCGCTACTACTGCCGCCTGCAAGCCCGGGCCACGGTGTGGAAGTACTACTTGTTCGGCGATCTCGCCGTCGCCCCCGACGACGTGCAGGTGGTCGACCTCGGGGAGTCTTGCGAGTTCGATGCGGCTGTGGGCGAGCACCTTCCCGATGGGCAGAACGTGCTCGCGGTGCGTTCCCGCGAGCCCATCGCACTGCAAGACCGATCGTCTCAGCGGTTCCAGCTGCGACGCCGCGACGGAGGCGCCGACAAGGTGCTCGTCAAGCGCTTGCCGGTGGCTTCGCCGTCGCTGATCCACCGCGAAACCCTGGGCGGCGTGCCCACCTGGGTCTCGGAAATCTATGTGCACCGCTAGCCGTTAACCACAGGAGGCCGTCATGGGTCAGATGAAGACACCGGGTGTCTATATCGTTGAGAAGAATGCGTTCCCCAATTCGGTGGTCGAAGTCGCGACCGCCGTGCCGGCGTTCATCGGCTACACCGAGATCGCCGACTACCAGGGCAAGGACCTGCTGAACAAGCCTTGGCGCATCACCTCGCTGGCGCAGTTCCACCTGCACTTCGGCTACGGTCCCTCGCCGCTCTTCGAGATCAGTCCGCAGGCCTCGCCCCCCACCGAACCGACGGCCTTCAAGCTCGGCACCTCGGAGTACACGCTGAGCCAGGCGGTGGCGAAGGACGGCGGCCGCTTCCTGCTGTACTACGGCATGCGCCAGTTCTTCCAGAACGGCGGCGGCCCCTGCTACGTGGTGTCGGTGGGCAACTACGAGGCCACCGAGATCGACGCCACCAAGCTGAGCGATGGCATCGCCACGCTCATCAAGGAGCAGGAGCCCACGATGGTGGTGATCCCCGACTGCATGCTGCTCAAGCAGCCCGCCTGCATCAGCGTGCAGCAGGCCGCCCTAGCGCATTGCGGCACGATGAAGAGCCGGGTGGCGGTTCTCGACGTCTGGGAGGGCTACAAGCCCCCCGTCGAGTGCATCGGCGCCTTCCGCGGCGACCTGGGCATCAACTACCTCGATTACGCCGCCGCCTACTACCCCTGGCTCAACACCTCGGTGGTGCAAGACAACGAGCTGAGCTACCGCAACATCAAGAACCTCGACCAGCTGCAAACGCTGCTCAAGAGCGAACTGTCGTTGCCCGATGCCCTCCCTGAGAACGCCAATGCCAAGACGAAGGCGCAATGGCAGGCGGTGCAGGACGTGACGAAGACCAAGGAGGCCTGGATCGCCGAGGACACCAAGTCGGCCGACAAGGACAAGCCCGAGACGGCACGCCTGCAGATGGTGTTGCTCAACAAGAGCCTCGCCGCGCTCAGCCCCATGTTCAACACCATGATGGACGAGCTGAAGAACAAGCTCAACCTGCTGCCGCCCAGCCCCGCCATGGCCGGCATCTACACCATGGTCGACAACTCGCGTGGCGTCTGGAAGGCGCCCGCCAACGTGAGCCTCAACGGCGTGATCTCGCCGGCCGTCAACCTCTCGGCCGAAGACCAGGAGGACCTCAACGTCACCACGCAGGGCAAGTCGATCAACGCCATCCGTTCCTTCATCGGCGAAGGCGTGCTGGTGTGGGGCGCGCGAACGCTCGACGGCAACAGCCTCGACTGGCGCTACATCAGCGTGCGCCGCACGATGATCATGCTCGAGGAGTCATGCCGCTTGGCCGCCAAGGCCATGGTCTTCGAGCCCAATGTGGCCAACACCTGGGTCACCATCAAGAGCATGATCCAGAACTTCCTGACCGGCATCTGGAAGCGCGGCGGACTGGCCGGCGCGGTGCCCGACGACGCCTTCAGCGTGCACGTGGGTCTGGGCGAAACGATGACACCCGAAGACGTCCTCGAAGGCATCCTGCGCGTGACCGTGCTGGTGGCGATCAGCCGCCCGGCCGAGTTCATCGAAATCACCTTCCAGCAGCAGATGCAGAAGTCCTGAAGCCGCGCGGCGAGGCCGACGCGCCCCGCCCGCAACCTCTCAATCAACAGGTGGAGTAAGCAATGGCAGACGATGGCTCAGCACAATCGACCACGGTATGGCCCATCCCGAAGTTTCGCTTCGAAGTGAAGTGGGACGCAGCCGTGATGTCGTTCCAGGAGGTCTCCGGCCTCGACGTGGAATCGCAGCCCCTCGAATACCGGCACGGCGACAGCCCGTCGTTCTCCGTCATCAAGATGCCGGGCATCAAGAAGTACAGCGACGTCACGATGAAGAAAGGCGTCTTCAAGTCCGACAACAAGTTCTGGGACTGGTTCAACGAGATCAAGATGAACACCGTCAAGCGAAAGCCGGTGACCATCAGCCTGCTCGACGAGGCCGGTGCGCCGACCATGGTCTGGACACTGGCCAACGCCTGGCCGACCAAGATCACCGGCACCGACCTCAAATCCGTCGGCAATGAAGTGGCGGTCGAGACCATCGTGATCGCACATGAAGGCCTCACCATCGCCAATGCCTGATGTGCTGTGGACCCGGCCCGAAGACCCGCCCGCAGCGTTCTATTTCACCGTGACCTTCGGCACACAGCCGAAGGACGCCGACAGCTCGTTTCGCGAGGTGAGCGGCATCGCGCCCGAGATGGAAACCGAGTCGGTGGTCGAGGGCGGCGAAAACCGCTACGTGCTTGCATTGCCCAAAGCCGTGAAGAACCCGAAGCTCGTGCTCAAGCGCGGCATCGCGCCCAACAGCTCGCGTCTGCTGATGTGGTGCCAGGCCGCGCTCGAAGGGGGACTGAACCGCCCGCTCTTCCCCAAGCAGATCCACCTCTTCCTGCTTGACGGGCTGGGCAGCCCGCTGCGCGTCTGGTCCTTTGCCAATGCCTTTCCGGTCAAGCTGGAGGTCGAGGCCTTCAATGCCACCAAGAACGAGGTCGCGGTGGAAAAGATCGAGCTGAGCTACGCGTATTCCAAGCGGGAGGTATGAAGCATGACGATCGAAGTGAGGCAGCTCTTGATCAAGTCGCAGGTGAACACCGCGCCCGCCGCGCCCGTGCCGGCCGAACGGGCCGAGCAGGCACTCGCCCTCGCGAAGGAAGAGATCCTCGCCGAGTGCAAGGCCTGGCTGGCGCAGCAGCTGCAGAGCGCGAGAGAACGGTGAACCCCATGAAAACGAGCGCACTGCATGCCTGATTCCACCGCCGGCGAAAAGACGCGCATGACCCTGGTTCGCTACAACGTGAGCGAATCCGGCACCACCTCGCTCGACACTTCGGTCGCCTTCACCGTGTTGCTCAACCCCGCCGACGTGAAGCACACCCGGGGCATCGTCTACGACAAGAAGAAAGCCCAGGGCCAGCCGGCCCTCGACCCGAAGTTCAGCGCCGCCGATGTTGAGACGCTCGCCTTCTCGCTGCTGCTCGACGGCACCGGCGTCGTGCCCTTGCCCGTGGGTGAAGCGCGGCTCGACGTGAAGAGCTACCTGGACAAGCTGAACAAGGTGGTCTACCAGTACGACGGAAACCAGCACGAGCCGGGCCGCGTGCGCCTGCTCTGGGGCACGCTGATCTTCTTCGGCCGCATGCAGAACATGTCGACCCACTACACCCTGTTCAAGCCCAGCGGTGCGCCGCTGCGCGCCAAGATCGATCTGTCGTTCATCGGCGCCATGAGCAAGCGCGAGACCGAGCTGGTCTCCAACCTGTCGTCGCCCGACCTCACCCACCTCGTCGTGGTGCGCGACGGCGACACCCTGCCCCTGCTGTGCAACCGCATCTACGGCGACCCCGGCTACTACCTCGACGTGGCCCACTTCAACCAGCTCAGCGATTTCCGCAAGCTCAAGCCCGGCGGCAAGCTGCACTTTCCGCCTCTGGGGTAGAGGATAGCCATGGCCAACTCTCCCGAGCTGGATGCCGAAGGCGTCGTCCGGGTCACCTTGTTCAGCGAGGGCACGGCGCTGCCTGAATCCGTGCAGATCATGTCGATCACCGTCACGCGCTCGATCAACCGCGTGCCGACGGCACGGCTCGTCATCGTCGATGGCGACATGCCGAACAAGGAATTCCCGGTCAGCGACACCAACGACTTCAAGCCCGGCGCCGCCATCAAGATCAATGCCGGCTATGGCGACGACGAAGCGCCCATCTTCGAAGGCATCGTCGTCAAGCACGCGGTGCAGATCACCGGCCAGAACGACGCCCGCCTGGTGGTCGAGTGCCGCGACAAGGCCGTCAAGATGACGGTCGGCCGCAAGAACGCCAACTACGTCGACAAGCTCGACAGCGACGTCATCGGCACGCTCATCGGAAACGCCGGCCTCACGGCCGACGTCGAGGCCACCACCGAGCAGCACAAGGAGCTGGTCCAGTACTACTGCAGCGACTGGGACTTCATGCTCTCGCGCGCCGACGCCAATGGACTGCTGGTGATCGCAACCGACGGCAAGGTGGCTGTCAAGGCACCAGCCACCGACGCGGCGGCCGTGCTGAAGGTGACCTATGGCAAGGACCTGATGGAGTTCAACGCCGAACTCGACGCACGCACCCAGTACACCTCGGCCCAGGCGGTGTCGTGGGACATGAAGACCCAGGCCGCCATCACCGGCGCCGAGGCCAGCCCCGCAACCCTCAACGAACAAGGCGACCTGACCTCCGCCACGCTGGCCGAGGTGATCGGCCTGGCGTCGTACCGCCTGCAAACCGCGGCCCCCACCACCAAGGAGACGCTCACCCAGTGGGCCAAGGCGCAGCAGCTCAAATCGGGTCTGGCCCGCATGCGCGGCCGCATGAGCTTTCAGGGCAGTGCCAAGGCAGAGGTCGGCGGCATCATCGAACTCGAAGGCGTGGGCAAGCGCTTCAGCGGCAACGTGTTCGCGAGCGGCGTCACGCACACGATCGGCGACGGCGACTGGGTCACCGAAGTGCAGTTCGGCCTGTCACCGCAATGGTTCACCGAGCAGCCCGATGTCGCAGCCCCCGGCGCCGGCGGCCTGCTGCCGGCCGTCGAGGGCCTGCAAGTGGGCGTGGTGCTGAAGCTCGATGGTGACCCCGAAAGCGAGCAGCGCATCCAGGTGGCGGTGCCGGTGATGCAGGCCGAGACCGAAGGCGTGTGGGCGCGGCTGCTGCAGTTCCACGGCTCCAACGGCTTCGGCGCTTTCTTCCTGCCCGAGGTGGGCGACGAGGTCGTGCTGGGCTACTTCAACAATGACCCCTCGCACCCGGTGATTCTGGGCAGCCTCTACAGCAGCAAGCAGGTACCGCCTTATGCGCTGGCCGCCGAGAACAACACCAAGGCCATCGTCGCGCGCTGCAAGTCGAAGATCGAGTTCGACGAAGACAAGAAGGTGATCACCATCACCACACCGGGCGCCAACAAGATCGTGATCAGCGACGACGGCAAGTCGATCCTGCTGCAGGACCAGAACAACAACAAGATCGAACTCAACCCCAGCGGCATCACGCTCGACAGTCCCAAAGACATCAAGCTCACGGCCAAGGGCGGCATCACGCTCGATGCGGTCAACGCCATCAGCATCACGTCGAAGGCCGACGTGAAGAGTGCCGGTCTCAACATCAGCAGCGAAGCGCAGGTGGGGTTCACGGCCAAGGGCAACGCGAGCGCGGAGTTGTCGGCGGCCGGGCAGACCGTGGTCAAGGGGGCCATGGTGATGATCAATTGACTCAGATGGTCCAGACAACTTCATCGTTCACCGGGGCCTCCTGAAGGCACTTCAATTCTGGCAATCCTTCCGTCACGACAACCCCCATGCCCCCCGCCGCCCGCCTCACCGACATGCACGCCTGCCCGATGGTCACGCCGGGCCTGCCACCGATCCCGCACGTGGGCGGGCCGGTGATCGGCCCTGGCGTGCCCACCGTGCTCATCGGCAAGCTGCCGGCTGCGGTGCTGGGTGACAACGCGGTGTGCGTGGGCCCGCCCGACGCCATCGTCAAGGGCTCGGCGACGGTGATGATCGGCGGCAAGCCGGCAGCCCGCGTGGGCGACACCACGGCGCATGGCGGCAGCATCGTCATGGGCTTTCCCACGGTGATGATCGGGGGCTAGCAGGCATGGCCACCGAGACTCAGTTCCTGGGCACCGGCTGGGCCTTCCCGCCGAGCTTCGACTGGCGCAGCAAGGAAGCGCTGCTGGTGTCGCAGGTGCAGGACATCGAGCAGAGCCTGCGCATCCTGCTGGGCACCGTGCCGGGCGAGCGCGTCATGCAGCCGGCCTACGGCTGCGGCATCAAGCGCATGGTGTTCGAGACCGTCAACGACAGCACGATCACCGAGATCAAGGACATCGTGACCAAGGCCGTGCTCTTCTTCGAAGTGCGCATCACCCTGCACGAGATCGACATCGACTGGAGCGACGCCCTGAACGGCGTGTTGCGCCTGAAGCTCGACTACACGGTGCGCACCACCAACACGCGCACCAACATGGTCTACCCGCTGTACCTGCGTGAAGGTACCAACCTGAGGCTGCCCGAATGAGCGCCCCCCGGCGGTCCGACGCGGCCCCTTCGCGCTCGGCGGGACAGCACGATGTGCGCAGGGTGCCCCCATGAGCGACGGCTGCGAGCAGCGCGAGCGCTTCCCGGCTGCCTTGGGCGAAGGCTACTTCCGGGCGGACGAACTCAGTTTCGAAACGCTGGTGGCCATGAGCAGCGGGCTGGCCTCGCACCTGCGCTTCATCGACCACGCGCACAACGAGATGGGCGACTGGGGCGAGCTGTTCGACGGCGACGAAGCCCTCGTCATGGCCCGGATCATCGCCACCGACCTGCGCGAGCCACAGGCCGATTTCGTGCGCGACGCCGATGGCGCGCCGCTGACGGTGCTGGCCGAGCACGTGATGGCCCTCGCGACGCGGATCGACGGCTGGCTCAAGTCCCTGAAGATGAGCGAGCACCCCGCCGGCCGCCGACTGTGCGCGCGCATCGAGCACCTGCTCGCGCAGCCCTTGGGTGACGACCTGCAGTGGGTGCTGGAACGCTTCGGCGCCCATCCATGGCAGGCGCAGCGCATCGATCACGCCAGGAAGCGCTTCGACCCTGCCTGGTTCGGGCAGCAGCCCCTGCACGAGGCTTCGGCCCACCGCAGCGACCGCGAGATGCTGCGCCGCCGCTTCTTCTCGTTCGTGAGTGCCATCGAGCGGGTGCAGGACCTGGCGCGCGAGCTGCTGCCGGAATCGCTGACCAGCCAGGCCCATGCACCGGCTGCTGGCCTCTTGATGGCCTTCCTGCAGCTGCACCAGGCCGTGCAAAAGCGCGTCAACCGCTTTACCGACCGCCACGCGGATTTCTACTACGACGACTGCCTGCGCATGCGGCCGCTGCCGGCGGTGCCCGATGCCGTGCACCTGATCTGCGAACGCAACCCGCGGGCCACGCGCGATGTGGTGATTGCGCGCGGCACCCCGTTCCTCGCCGGCAAGGACGCACAGGGCCGGCCCATCGAATTCCGTGCCGACGAGAGCCTGCTCGTCACCGACTGCCAGGTGGCCGCGCTGATCACACTCAAGCTCAGCCGCGACAGCCTCATCTCGCCCGAGCGCGAGTTCGGCTACGTGACCCGAGCCGAGGCGGCCCGCCTGCCGTGGCCGGCGGCCGCCGCACCGCAGGCCGATGCGCCCTTGCCCCACTGGCCGCTGTTCGGCGGCAGCACGCAAAGCAGCTCCGATGGCGTGCACCGGGACGCCGAGTTCGGCCTGGCCATCGCCTCGCCGCTGCTCGCCTTGCAAGAAGGCCAGCGAGAGATCGAGCTCACGCTCGAACTCGGCCATGCGGTCGAGTCCGACCGCCGGCTGCAGCACCTGGCCGACCTCATCGGCAGCGAAGCCCGATCCATCCGCCGCAGGCTGCCCGCACTCTTCAAGCGCTACCTCTTGCTGGCACCGGGGCTGCTCAGCGACATGGAACTGAGCGACATCAACGCCACCGCGCTGCGCCTGACCCGGCAAGCGCTCGAACGCGCGGGAACGAGCCCTCGCGCGGCGGGCTACTACGAACTGTTCCTGGTCGAGCTGACGGTGCGCGCGCCGACCCGCGCGCTGTTCTTCTCGCGACTGGGCAAGCTCTTCTCGCGCTGGCTGCTGGCGCGCACCGACTGGCTCTCGGACGGCAGCCTGCAGGCCCTGCGCGAAACCGCCACCCTCCTGCTCGGCGAGAGCGACCGACAGGCACCGGTGGCGGGCGACCCGCGCTGCCTGCTGCAGGGGCCGAACCGGCCCGAGCGCGCGCTGATCTTCGGCCAGCTGTTCAACAGCATCTTCAGCTTCAGCCTCACCACCTCGACCGGCTGGATGCCGGTGAACGATTTCTTCGTCACCGCCGACGACACCGCCACCCGCGCCAGCCCCTTCGCGGGCGTGGGCATCCTCCTGCGCCTGCGCCCGCAGGATTCGCCCGTGGTGGGCTGCAGCACCACGGTGCACGGTGCCGGCTGGCCCACCGAACAGCCGGTGCTGCGCATCCAGCTGCGCCCGCAAGGCCGCCTGTACCCCTATTCGCTGCTGGAAGAGACGCTGCTCGCCGAGGTGGCGCTGACGGTGCGCGTGCAAGGCCTGCGCGATGTGGTGATGCACAACAACCTCGGGCGGCTGGACCCGTCCAAGCCCTTCATGCCCTTCGGCCCGCTGCCCAGCACCGCCTCGTACTGCGTGTTCGGCGCCCCCGAGATCGCACGCAAGAACGTCACTCGCCTGAGCGTGAACGTCGAGTGGTCGGGCCTGCCCGCCGCAGAGGGTGGCTTCGGCCGCTACTACGCCGGCTACGACGCCGAGATCGGCAACGCTTCGTTCACCGCCACGCCCAGCATCTTGCGAGACGGCCTCTGGCACGAGGCCGGCAGCCGAGGCAGCGTGGTCCTGTTCGAGACGGCCGACGCCGGCGGCCGGCTGCGCCCGCAGGCCCGCTGGGTGATCGGCGAGCCGGCCCTGCGCGCCCACGGGCGGGCCACGCTGGAGCCACTCGACTTCCAGCTCGGCGCGCGCAATGGCTTCTACCGCATCCAGCTCGACGGCCCGGCCATCGGGTTTGGCCATGCCGCCTACCCCGGCCTGCTCACGGAGGCCGTATCGGCCAACACCCTGCGCCGCCGCAAGCGCCCCCTGCTTTTGCCTCTGGCGCCGTACACCCCGCTGGTCGAGCGGCTGACGCTCGACTACGAGGCCCAGAGCCACATCGTGCTGGGCCGCGAGCGCAACAACACCGACGACGGCAGCGATGCCGAGCAGGTGCTGCACCTGCACCCCTACGGCATCTCGCGCGTCTACCCCGGCGAGGCGGGCGCCAGCCCCAACCTCTGGCCGCGCTTCCAGCACGACGGCAACCTCTACATCGGCCTGGCCGCCGAGGAGCTGTCGGGCGTGCTCACACTGCACTTTCACCTGAGAGACGAAGCCGCGGTGGAGTCGCTCAACGGCGAGCCGCGCCCCCAGACGACCTGGGCCTATCTGGCATGCAACCAGTGGAGCGCGCTCACGCCCTCGCAGGTGATGGCCGACACGACCTGCGGCTTCCTCACTTCGGGCATCGTCACACTCGACGTGCCGGCCCTGATCGACCGCAACAACACCATCCTGCCGGCGGACTGGTATTGGCTTCGCCTGTCGGTGGACGGCAGCTTCGACAGCTTTGCCGGCCTGTACGGTGTGCGCACGCAAGCCCTGCGCGCCAGCCGCGTCATCGACGGCAGCACATTGTTCAACGCCGAGCCGCTGCCGGCCGGCAGCGTGAAGGAGCCCTCGGTCACGGTGTTCGGCCTGGCCGGGGTCGTGCAGATCGGTCCTTCATTCGGCATGCGCGCGGCCGAAGACCGGCGGCAGATGCGCACCCGCGTCGGCGAACGGTTGCAGCACAAGCAGCGCGCCTCCACACCCTGGGACTACGAACGCCTGGTGCTGGAGCGCTTTCCGTCGGTGCTCAAGGTCAAGTGCTTTCCGCACCTGTCCACGCGAACGACGCAAGCCAGTCCGGGCGACGTGCTGGTGGTGGTGGTGCCGGCCCCGCCGGTGGCCCGAGCCGCGACCGAGCGCGAGGCGCCGGTGCTGTCGGCCACCGCCGAGCCGCACCTCAACGCCGTCGAGCTGGCGCACATTCAGGAGTACCTGCGCAGCCTGTCGTCGCCGTTCGCGCAGCTGCAGGTGCGCAACGCCGTGTACGAGCGCATCCAGGTGCGCTGCACCGTCAAGCTGGCCCGCGGCGCGCAGGCCGGGCAGGCGCTGCGGCGCATCAACCAGGCTCTCACCGACTACATCTCGCCCTGGCGCGCCGGCGGCTGCCAACCGAGCTTCGACTGGACGGTGCGCTGCGAGGACATCGAAGCCCACGTGCGTTCGCTCGACTGCGTGGAATTCGTCACCCAGCTCTCACTGCTGCATGTGGCGCAAAGCGACGAGCGCATCTACACCCTGAGCGATACCGCACGCGGCCAGGCCGAACTCGCCACCCGGGTGCGGCCGCGCTCGCCCTGGAGCATTGCGCTGCCCATGCGCGAGCACATGCTGAGGGCGGTGGACAGCAGCAGCGACGAACGGCCCGAAGTGACCGGCATAGCCCGCCTGGGCGTCAGCGGCACCTTCATCGTGGGCGGGGCCGGGTCATGACCATCCGCAACCGCGAGACGCTGCGCAACTACTTCGGCGACGGCAAGCTGCCCACGCGCTACCACTTCGGTGACCTCATCGACTCCATGCTCAACATGAGCGACGAGGGGTTCCGCAAGTCGGCCGAGAACGGCGTCGAGATCTCCACGCCCATCGGCCACGACGCGCTGATGAGCTTCTACCGCGACCAGCGGCCCAAGTCGGCGCTGTGGTCGGTGAGCTATGGCGGCGGCCAGGACATGCTGCACGTCCAGCCGGGGAGCGCCTCCGCCGCGCGCGGGCGCCCCCCGGTGCTGGCGCTCGGTGCCCAGCCCCCCCGCGTGGGCGTGAACACCGGCTCCCCGAAACACACGCTCGACGTGGAAGGCGTGGTGGCATCGACCGGCCGCCGCGGCACCTACCAGCCCATGGAAGCGGTGCCGATCCTGGCCAATGGCGAATGGCAGGACATCACCGACACCCTGAGCGGTTGCCAGGGCTTCGAAGTGATGGCTGGTGCCGGCCACCCCGGCGAGGGCCGCTTCGCCCTGATGCATGCGATCGCGCTCAACACCTACAACCCCACCGCCGGCTGGCTCGACTTCTTCTCGCGCAGGAAGCGCATCACGCCGCACCACGCCTACTACGGCCGCAGGTGCGACAAGCTGCAGCTGCGCTGGGAAGGCTCGAGTGGCAAGAACGCTGCCTACCGCCTTCGCATCAAGACCGGCTGCGACTATGGCAAGGTGCTCGTCACGCGGCTCTGGTTCGACGACACCACGCAAGGGACCGAGCCATGACGCTCTCTTGTCCAGCCAGTGCATCGACCGCGAGGGCGGCACCGTGATGCCCGCCGTCATTCCGCGCAGACGGCGGGCCGCACGCGGCAGCGCGGCCGACTCCGAGCTCAGCTTCGAGAGCCTGCGCGCTGAAGGCCTGCGCCTGTCGCAGGCCCTGTCGGGCGGCACGTGGACCGACTACAACCTGCATGACCCCGGCGTTACCCTGCTCGAGGCGCTCTGCTATGCGCTCACCGACCTGGTCTACCGCGCCGACTTCCCGGTGGCCGACCACCTGCAGGCGCCCGGCGCAGCGCAGATCGATTTTTCCGGCCTGTCGCTTCACCCGCCGGACCAGGCCTTTCCCTGCCGCGCCACCAGCGCAGCGGACTATCGCCGCGTGCTGCTCGACCAGGTGCCGGGCCTGGACGACGCCACGCTCGCCGCCGGTCCGTCTGCCGATTCCGCTGGCGTGGCCCTGGGCGATCGGCGCGGCCTGTACCGGCTGCAGCTGAAGCTCTCGCAAGGCGTGACCAGCGGACCGGACACGCGCGTGGCCGATGCACGCGCCGCCTACCGCGCGCGGCGCACCCTGTGCGAGGACATCGACGCCCGCGTCAGCCTGATCGACGACGCCCTGTGCAACCTGCAGCTCGACGTGGAGCTCTCCGGCCCGCGCGACGCGGTCGACGTGCTCGCCGACATCTATGCACGTTGCGCCCGCCACATGGCGCAAGGCCTGGTCTTCTACAGCCTGGGGGCACTGATGGTCCGTGGCGAAACGCTGGAGCAGATCTACACCGGGCCGGTCGCGGAACGAGGCTTCGTGGCCCAGGGCGACGGACCGGCCGGCGAGTTGCTGTTCGTGAGCGACCTGACCGCGCTGGCCAAGGGCGTGGAAGGCGTGCACGACGTGCGCTCGCTCAGCCTGCAGCGCGATGGCGAGAGCGCGTACAGCAGCGCGCTGCGCTGGCGCGGCGACACCTGGGCGCTGCGCCTGCGCGTGCCGGGCCTCACGGCCGACGTGCGTGCGCCGGAGGCCGTGGCCGAGCTGCTGCAGCGCCAGGTGAAGCTGCGCCGGCGCGGCGCCGAAATCACGGTCTCGTCGGTCGACCTGGCCCATCGCCTGGCCGACCTGTACGCCGCCGGCCGCACGCGCCGCCGCGAGGCGGCGGCCAGCGAGTCGGTACCGATGCCCATGGGCCAGTACCGCGACATGCAGCGCTACTTCTCGCTGCAGAACGACCTGCCCGAGGTCTACGGCCTGGGCCGGCACGGCCTGCCCGCGTCGGCCACGCTCCAGGAGCGAGCCCAGGTGCGCCAGCTGCAAACCTACCTGGCGCTGTTCGAGCAGGTCATGGCCCACAGCGCCGCGCAGATCGAGCACCTGCGCGACCTGTTTTCTGCCAACGACATGCGCGGCCCGAGCTACTGGTGGAACATGCTCGACAGCAGCACGATCCCGGGACTCGACGCGCTCTACCTGCCGCGCGCCGGCGCGCCAACCGCCAGCCTGGATGCCAAGCTCGATGCCGACACGGTGCGCGCACAGGTGCAGGCCAAGGTCTACGGGACACGCGACCCGCAGGCCGAGCGCAAGTCGCGCGCACTGGACCACCTGCTGGCGCTGCAAGGCGAGACCTATTCCCAGAACTCGATGCGCCAGTTCTGCGACTACCTGAGCCCGGCCGAACTCGACACCGCGCTGCTCGACAACAAGGCGGCGTTTCTCAAGGACATCGTCAGCCTCACCCGCGAGCGAGGAGCCGGGCTCGACTATGCAAAGCCCTCGTGGAACAAGCTCGGCAGCGGCACCGGCCTGCAACGGCGCGTCAGCCACCTGCTGGGCCTTCGGCACGCGCACACCCGCTCGCTCCTGCTGGCGTTCAGCCAGCAAAGGCGCGTGCTGCGCACCGTGGGCCATGACAGCGTGCTGGGCGCCGTCCGCCACGTGGGCGAGACGCAGGCACTGCGGCCGCACCGGCGGCGGCTCACCCAAGACGAGCTGCGCGCCGACCTGTCGGCGATGCAGCCGCTGCGCGGCGAGTCCCTCAGCGAAGCGGTGCTGCGCTGCGGCCTCTACCGCGACCGCTACCGCCTGCTGGGAGCGCCGCACGATCACGCCGGCACACCCGCTCCGCAAGGCCCGCAACAGCTCGTGCTCGGCCCCGACGAGACCGGCCGCTGGTGGCCGCTCGGCCACTTCGCCAGCGTCGAGGCCGCAGCGCGTGCGGCCGACAGCATGCGCCGCTTTCTGATGCACCTGAGCCAGGAGAGCGAAGGCCTGCACGTGGTCGAGCACGTGCTGCTGCGCCCCGTCGGTGACAGCCCGACGCACGCCAGATTGAGTGGCCTGAGGGCCGACTTCTACCCGCTGCGCCTGACCGCCGTCTTCCCGGCCTGGACGGCGCGCTTCGTCCAGCCCAACTTTCAGCGCCTCGCCGAAGAAACCGTGCAGATCAACTGCCCCGCCCACGTAGCGGCGCGCTGCCTGTGGCTGGGCCACGAGCAGATGGGCCACTTCGAGAACTGCTACGCCGAGTGGCTGGACGCGCGGATCGCGCTTTGCAAGGCCGCCGGATCGGAGCTCGACGAAACGCGTGCCGCGGCGGGCACCCTCGACCGGCTGAACCAGGCGGCCTGCGACGTGATCGAGTGCCTGAGCACGGTGTGGTCCCTCTCATGACATACGCCGGCGCGCACTGCATCGAAAACCTGGAGTTCCAGGTCGACTTCGGCTCGGCCGAGCATGCCTTCGAAGAACACAACCGCGTCGCCGCATTCGCCCGTGCGCGGGCGCCGAAGATCATCGACGAGGTGTTCGACCAGTTCTCGCGCGCCGGCCAGGTCTGGTGCCTGCCGTCGCTCGAGATCGACCTCGGCCACGTCGAGCACGATGAACTGGAGCAGCAATGGGAAGCCCGCTTGCGCGAGCGCCTGGCGCAGGCGCTGCAGGAACAGCAGGCGGCGCAGGATGGCGCCGCAGCGGGCGGCCCCGATCCGACGTCGCCTGCGGCGCACCGCAGCCGGGAGCAAGCGCAGCTCGAGACCTTGCTGTACTTCTTGCGGCGTGGTCACCTGCCCTGGCATGCACCGCAGGCCCAGGCGCTGGCCTCGCCGATCGAGCAACTGGCCCACGAGGTGCTGCGCGACAGCGGCCCGGCGCTGGTGGCCGCCTGGCGCAAATACCCGGAGGCGCCGGCCATGGTGCAGCGCGCGGCACGCCAGTTCTCGCCGACCTGGCTGGCGAGGCTGTCCAAGGAAATGGCACGCAGCCTCGGTGTGGGCGAGGCCGCCGGCTGGGGACGCGAGGCAGAGGCCTGGGTCCAGGGCTTCGCGGCCCTGTGGGGTGAGAGCCACCTGCCTTCGTCCCCACCCCCCCACCTGCTGTGGCAGGGCCTGCTGACGGCCTTGTGGGCCGACGCCGGCGTCGTCGACCGCAGCCAGCCACTGCACTCCATGGTGCTGACCGTCGCGACGAGCACGAATGAAGAGCTCACCGTCTGGCGCGCCTTGCAGGCCGTCGCACGGCGTGCCGTGGATGGCACGCCACCCGCGCCCGCCGCCACCCTGGGCGATGAGCTGCTGCGCACCTGCCTGGCCGCGCAACTACCCCCGCTGGCCGAGACCGGCAAGCCAGGGGATGAACGAACGGTTCACTCCGGTTCGCGCAGCGACGAGCTGGCACGCCTGCAGTTGCGCCTGCACGCCTGGTTCGACCCGCACACGCCAGACGATGACATCGCGCCCTGGCTGGCGTTGCTGCGCGCCGAGCCCTCCTGGGCCCGGCAGACCCTGCTGCTGCTCGGCCGCGGCGCCCAGGCCCGCCGCCGCATGGCCCAGGCCCTGCCGCCTGCCACCTTGCTGGCGCTGACGGCCCTGTGGCTGGGTCCGACCGAGCAAGGCCTGCTGCTGGCCGCCCTGCCCAGCACCGCGCTGTGGGGCAAGGGCTCGGCCGCGCCCGAGACAGCGCAGCGCTGGGAGCTCACGCTGTCCCACCTGCTGCTGCACCCCGCGCCCGCCTTGTTCAACGCCACCGACTACCTCGACGACATGCTGCAGCAGCGCAGCGAGCGCGAGAACCGGCCGGCTGCCACCCTGCTGCACGAGCTGGCCGAGGCCTGGGGCGACAGCGGGCAACGCGACCCCGCCACCGCCCCGCCTCACGCGCTGATGCTAGCCTGGCTGCGCTTGCGTCTGCCCACAGAGCCGCCCGAATCGGCCCACACCGCGCTGCGCCGTTCGCGCCTCGACGCTGCGCTGGCGCTAGGCCTGCTCGATGGCGCGGAAGACGACTGGTTCGAAGCGCTGCACGCCGACGCCACCTGGCTGCAAGCCGTGCTGCGGCGCGCGGGCCGCCACCCCGCGCAGCTGCGCCGCATGGCGCGCGACTGGGGCACGTTGCCGCGTACCCAATTGATCGGCCTGTGGTTGCCCGCACCCGACCGCGCCGCGGTGATCGCCGCCGTCCGCAACCCTGCCTTTGCTGCACTGGCGGGTGCCGACGAAGCAAAGCCCGAACTCGCTCTCTGGGAAGACCTGCTTGCCCACCTGTTGCGCCTGACCCCGGGCACCTTCTTCAATGCCGATGCGTATGTGCGCGGACTGCACGAGCGTCTGGCAGCCGTTGAAGGCACACCGCACCCTGGCCGCGGCGCCGAAGCGGATCGGCACCCAGCCACTCGCGAGGACGACGGACTCGACCTCACCGACCACCTGCTGCACGACCGGCCCCTGGACATTGCCGTCGCCGCCGCCATCGCGCAGCAACTCGACCGGGCGCTCGAGGCCCAGCGCCCGGATCAGCGCCGCACCTGGCTGCGCGTGCTCGAGTCGCCGCGGGCGGCACAGCGCCTCCTCGAGCTGTTGCGTGCCACGCAACTGAACCGGCTCGTGGCCTGGTTGCGCCCCGCCGATCACCCGGCCGTGCAGCAACACGTCGTGCTGCTGCACGGCGCCTGCCTGCACATCGACATGCCTGTGAACGCGGAGGCACTCACGCGCCTGAACTGGCAGTTCGCACTGCGCGAGCTGGTCGAAGAAGGCCGCCGCTTCGAACCCATCACGTTCTCGCTTCGCCTGGCGCAGCACCTGGCAGAGGCGCTGCGCCTGCCCGAGCCGCAGCGCTGGCTGGCTCGGCTCGCCCGGCACGTGGGCCGCGAGGTGGTGCCGTCCACGGCACCCCGTGTTGCCATGGCACTCGCTGCGGCGGCAAAGGGACCTCCTCACACGCCACCGCATTCGCCTGCATCGGCGCCGGCAGATGCAGCACGCGAGCCCCCCGTCGATGTCATCTACATCAACAACGCCGGGATGGTGCTGGCCGGCGCCTACCTGCAGCGCTTGTTCGGCATGCTGGGCCTGGCCGACGACCAGGCCTTCTTCTCGCCCGCTGCTGCCGAGCGCGCAGTGCACCTGCTGCAGTACCTGGCCACCGGCCACGCCGGCACGCCCGAGCCGCTGCTGGTGCTCAACAAGGTCCTGTGCGGCCTGCCCATCGGCGCCCCGGTCCTGCGCGAATTCGCCATCACGCCGCAGGAGGCCGAGGCCATCGACGGCCTGCTGCAGGCCGTGATCTCGCACTGGAAGATCCTCGGCCACACCAGCATCGCCGGGCTGCGCGAATCGTTTCTCCAGCGCGAAGGGCGCTTGAGCTTCAGTGACGAAGACGGCTGGCAGCTGCAGGTCGAGCCGCGCAGCTTCGACATGCTGCTCGACCAGCTGCCGTGGGGCTACAGCCTGCAAAAACTCCCGTGGATGGAAAGGCCGCTTCATGTCGAGTGGCGCTGAACTCATCGCGTTTCCCGGCGCAGCGCCGGCAGGGGTGGATGCCGGCACGCTGGAGCGCGAGCTCGAGTGGTTCGATGCGGTGCTGCAGGCGCGCATCTGCCTGCACTTCAAGCAGCCGTGCGAGCATGCCGACGTGCGCGAGATCGGCGCGCCGGAGCTGGCCGGCGACAGCTCGCCCTATGCCCGGCTGGTACTGGAGAACCGCATGGGCTTTTCCGAGCGCATCGTGCTCGTGCTGGCCCTGCTGCCGCACCTGCGGCCGGCCCTGCTCGATACCTTGTTCGTGCGCAACAAGAACTTCGACCGGGGCTTCACCGAGTTCGGTGGCTGGAAGGGTCGCGCCCACGGCGGCTTCCTGCCCACCTGCGAAACCGCCGCCTTCATCGTGGCGGGCGAAGACCTGGCGCAGCGCTTTGCCGTGATGCAGCTGTTCGACGACGCGCACTACCTGCGCAAACGCGGCATCCTGCGGGTGGAACACGAGGCACCGGGCGAACCCTTCCTGAGCGCGGCCCTGGTGGTGGGCAGCGAGTACCTGTCGTGGCTCACCACCGGCGAGCGCCACAAGCCCGACTTCAGCAGTTCCTTCCCGGCCAAGCTCATCACCACCGCACTCGGCTGGAACGATCTGGTGCTGGGTCACGAAGTGCTGGAAGAGATCGACGCCATCACGACCTGGATACGCCACTCGGACACGCTGCTGCGGGACTGGCAGCTCGACAAGGCCATCAAGCCCGGCTACCGCGCGCTCTTCTTCGGCCCGCCGGGCACCGGCAAGACGCTCACCGCGACGCTGATCGGCCAGGCCGCGCAGGCCGACGTGTACCGCATCGACCTGTCGATGGTCGTCTCGAAGTACATCGGCGAGACGGAGAAGAACCTGGCCCAGGTGTTCGACCAGGCGCAAACGCGCAACTGGATCCTGTTCTTCGACGAGGCCGATGCCCTCTTCGGCAAACGCACCGCCACGTCGAGCTCGAACGACCGGCATGCCAACCAGGAGGTGTCTTACCTGCTGCAGCGCGTGGAAGATTTCCCCGGCACGGTGATCCTCGCCACCAACCTCAAGGCCAACATCGACGACGCGTTCGCGCGCCGCTTCCAGTCGATGGTGCACTTCCCGATGCCCGACGCTGATCAACGGCTGCGCCTGTGGGAAGGCATGGTCCGACACACCGGCCGCCTGGCCGACGACGTGAATCTCGTGCAGCTGGCTGAAGACCATGAGCTGGCCGGTGGTGCCATTGCCAACGTGGTGCGCTTCGGTGCCATCAACGCCCTGCAGCGCGGCCGCGCGCTGATCCAGGCAGTCGACCTGCAACGGGGCATCGTGAAAGAACTTCGCAAAGAGGGGCGCACGACATGAAGCCCGGCCCGATCGCAGCCCTGGCGGCAAGAGCACTGCTGCTGTCGGCATTGCTCGGCACCTGCCTCTCCCCCGGGGCCGCGGAGCGCGTGGCACAGCCGGCGAGCAATGCCGCGTCGGCCTTGCGCTCGATGCTGGGCGATGCGGCGCGGCCGGCCACCGACGCCGCGTCGGCGGTGCGTCGAGCCATCGATACCGCGCCCAGGCCAGCCGATCTGGCAGCCTCGGCCGTCAAGGCCGTCCTCGAGCCCCTGCTGCCGCCCAGCGTCGCGCCCGTGCCCACATCGCGTGCTACAGCGGTGCCGATCGCAGCCTCTGCGGCCAGCGCCGATGTAGCTGCCGCCTGCATGCGGCCCAGCGATCAGGTCGCCTCCTGCCAACCCGGGCAGCAGCTATCGCTCACGCCGATCGCCTTGCCCACCGCCCGCCTGGGTGCGGTCTACAAGCCCCGGCGCATGGTGGCCGGCGGCGTGGCGCCCTACCTCGTCCAGATCGTCGAAGGCAGCAAGCCCGAGGGCCTGGACTTCAGCGCGGACGGCTCGCTGGCCGGACGGCCCGTCGGCCCGGTGCGCCTGCACACCTTCACCGTGCAGATCACCGATTCGTCGACACCGCCGCTGTCAGTGCGGCAGGCCTATGCCCTGCGCGTGGAGCAGACACCTGCGCCCCGCCCCGCCGCCAGCGCGGCGTCCGCCGCCCCGCCTGCGGCCCCGCCCGCCGCTGCAGCCGTGCGGAGCCCACCCGGCCCGGCCCACATCACCAGCTACATGCTGCTGCAAGAAGAACTCGATGACATGTTCCCCAAAGCCAAGCCGGCCAACACGGCAGCATCGGCATCCGAGGCCGGGGCATCGGCCCCAGGTGCACCGCGCCGGCGCTTCCGGGCCAGGCCGGCCGCCATGCCGACGGCCCACGCCGACAAGATGCAGGCCATGCTCGCGCCGCTGGTTCACGTGGACTTCCCGACGGCCGGGCTCTTCGCCGAGGCACTCGAAGCGGCCCATTGCGCCTACTTCCGCAGTGTCGTGACCGAAGCGGTCGGGAAGGCCAAGCGGACCGTGGCGCCGGCCGATCTGAAGTGCCCACCGGCGGTCACACCCGCCGCCGCGGCCAGCGCCTCCAACCCATCCTCTGCCACGGCCCTGCCCGGGATCTCGCCCACGCTGTATTCCGAGTTGTTGCCGGAGATTGCCAAGCGCGATCTGATCGCGCTGGCCGAGTGGCAGCACCCGCTCGACGGCAACGCCAAGCCGCCGCGCTGGAGCGGCAACGGCTGCGGCTGCGCCCCGCCGACCACCGAAGACTGGGGTTACGGCATCTACCCATTCTGGCAAGCGCAGGACGGCCCGCCGCAGAAGATCGACTTCAGCCTCTTCAACCGCATCGGCTACCTCGGTGCGCAACTCAGCAACACCGGCGCGCTGGTGACGTCCATGCCGCTCAACCCGGACACCGATGGTTTCACGAGAACGGCGCGGCGCTTCGACACCTACGTCGACCTGGTCGTGCACCGCGGCGAGTGGGCCGACCTGCTCAGCCAGCCCTACCAGACCGAGATGATCCAGCGCGCCGTGAAAGACATCGTCTCGCTCGTCGACACGCGCATGACCGACGCCGCCACCACCACCAAACGCTACCTGCTGCCGGGATGGAACGAGCCGGTGCACCTGTTCGACGGCGTGACCCTCTTCTTCGACAACGCCCCCACCGACCCGGGCGGCAAGAAGAAGTTCGAAGCCTTCTACGCCACCTTCGTGCACAGCCTCATCGCCGAAATGCAGAAGACCAAGCGCCCCTATGCGCTGAACATCGCGGTGCCGGCAACCGAGATCGGCCAGGACGGCGCCTACAACTTCAAGCAGCTCTGGGGCTACATCCAGCGTGCCCAGAAACTGACCGAAGCGAACGCACTCGCCGGCGCCGCAGACAGCGACTACCTGGGCACGACCGACATCACCGTGTCGATACTCGCCCTGCTGGCGGAACCCACGAGCCAGGCCAAGAAAGACCTGCGCGCCGCCGCCGACAAGAACGACGTGCTCCACGGCCACAGCCGCGTGGCGGTTCTCAACGCCATCGCGCCCGTCTTGTTCCACGCGGCCGGCAACATCGGCCTCGCCGGGGCGGGCATCAACGCACAGCAGCTGGACGACGACATCGCGTACTTCAAGTGGCAGTTCGGAGGCATGGGCCTGTGGCCCATGCCGCTGCAAGACACTGCGACCGGGCCCGACATCTACAAGCGCCTGGCCGAGAACTTCTCGCCCCGGCACGCCGGACCGGTCGACGGCCTGTGCAAGTGGATCTGCCCCAACCGCAGCGCCCTGCGGCTGCTCTTCATGGGCCTGCTCGTCACCGGCGCCGTGGCCCTCGGCCTGTACCACTGGGTGTGCGAAGTGCGGCGCATCGGCCGCCTCTACATCGTGTTCCTGTGGCTGGGCGGCGTGCTCACCATGGCCGTGGGCCTCTTGCTGCTGAGCTGCGACCCGCAACTGGCCCAGGTGCGCCGTGGCAACGGCCCCTTGATCGCCTTGCTGGCCGTCACGGTGGCGACCGGCATGTACTACAGCCTTCGACCCCGCATTGCGCCCCCATGAGGCGCTAGCCACAGCGCAACAGGAGAACTCACCCATGAAACGCAAACAGACCGCAGCAGCCGAGCCGGTGACCGAACAGCGCCGCCCTGCAGCCACGAACACGGCCAGTTCAAGCTCGCGCACTGAAACTGAAGGCACGCGCCTGACCGGTGGGCCGGCCTCTTTGGCCGACAGCCTGAACAACAGCCCGCGCATGCTGACCCAACGAGCGCAGCACGACGTGGTTCAAAGAGTCGTTCGATTCAAGGGTGTCGACTATCACAACGCCAAAGATCTGTGGGGCGGCGAGGCCTACGCCTACGCCAAGTTGAAGGGGATCAGCATGGCCGATGTGAACCCGCTGGTGAGAGAAACCGACAAGATCTATGACCTGGAGAACGGCCTGGCGCTCGTCGACGAAGCGCTTGATGCGTCACCAGAGCAGCTGGAGATCGCCGAGGGCCGCGCCGCAACCACTGAGGGTGAACTGGAAAAGAACACGGAGCCCTACGAAAACACGAAGACCTATGACGTTGCGATCGACGAAGGTGCCGCATTCCTGAAGGGAGGCCCCATCGAGCTGCTCGGCACCAGCGGCCTGAACGGGTGCGTGGCCGTCATGATCGAGTGCGTCAACAAGGGGACGACCGCGTACTTTCTTGCGCACGTCAGCAGCCACCTGGCAGGCCAACAAGATCTCGTCCAGGCCGAAGTCAACAAGATCCTCTACACCCTCAAGGAGGCCGTCGGCGAAGAGCTTGAATGGTCAGACTTCGACGGTGGTGCCGACACCCAGAGCAAGATCATGCTGGCCAGAAGCCCAAGCGAGAGCCAGGAGCTGTTCATCAACCTGCAGTCCGTTCTTGCCAAGAGCGGGGCAAAGATGCTCGCCGCCCTTCACACCAACGTGACGCTCGACTTCAGCGGCGATGAAGCGAGGTTCATCGGCAATGACGCGCCACGCTGGGGCGTCAAAGCTCCGACCCTTTCGCGAGACAACGCGGCCATCAAGGAGCATGGCTACGGCAAATCGCACGACGACTCGGAGTACATCGAGTCATTGAACAGATCGGGCAAGGAAGACGCAGCCGAGGCGGAGATCTTGCGCATTGAAGCCGCGGCTGAGTTGATGGGCTTGTCCCCCGAGGAGCGAGCACACGAAGAGCGCTACCAGCAATACGCCCGAGAGGTCGGCGACGTGTAGGTTTGAGTCTCAGGGGGGCGGCGCCCGCCTCTCCCCGGCCCCGCATCACCGCTTCTTGATCACCTCTATTTCGCTGATGTAGATGCTCTCGCTCATGTCGCTGATGTCTTGCCAGTCTGTGTCGGTGAACTCGTCTTCGTCTTCTTCGTCCAGTTCCAGCACGGTCATGGCCAGCAGTTCGGTCAAGCGCGCCAAGTTGCCAATGCCGATCGGGTGGCCCGCAAAGAGACCCTTGCCGATCTTCACCAGGTTCTCGTTCTCGTAGTCGGTGCCGGCCGCGTCGTCGTCGTCAACCGTCAGCATCACGCGCGTGCCCACAGGCGCGCTGAGCACGATGGCATCCACCGACGCCCCCTTGACCTCGCGCGACTCGGCCTGCCCGTCGCGCTTGAACTTGAGCACGCCATCGGGGCTGAAAAAATCATCTTCATCAACGCGGCTGTAGGTGCCAACGCTCTCGAGCCCGGTGGACTCGTGGGATTTCAATTCGAACTGCATTCCGCTCACGCTCTCGTCGAACTCATCAGCTCCCATCGCCATGCGCATGGCGTACCAGCGCGCCACCTGAATGGCGTCGGCGCAGTCCAGTGCCCAGGCGTTCAGGTTGTCGAACAAGAAATCAATGGCAGCTGAGGGTTTCGTGCCGCCTTTCAGCACCAGCTTGCGATCTGGCTCTTCTTCATCGTCGCTGTCGCTTTCTTGAACGGGCGCGGGCGTTGTGACGAGTTTCCAGTGGCTCTTGTCAAACGCCTGCCAGAAGCTGCCGAAGCGAACCCCGCCGCCAATGCCCCCGGCTTCGGAGCCGAGGATGAGCTTGATGCCGTGACGCAGGTGCCGGTCGAAGGTGGTTTCGTATTCCGCAGCTTCATCGCGCTCGACGTCGCGCGGGTCAGGCTCAGGCTCCATTCGCTTCTCGAGGGCCAGCTTCTGGCGCTCGTTCTTGAACTCCTTGCGCCGCACCCGCCCGAGTTGCACTACTCGCTGCACGCTGATCTCGTGCCCTGCAGCCAGCATCGCCTCACCGAAGGCGGCCGACAGCTGCTCGCGCTGCGCCACGCAGCGGGGGCTGCCATCCAGTTGCGCAAGCGGCATTGGGTTGGGCGCGTGCAAATCCTGCGAGGCCGACGGTTGCCGGGACTCAGGCACAACCGCTGTGGTTCGCCTAGGACCTGTCAACACGAAAGAAGCGCCCGCGCCGAGGCCTGATGACATGTACGGCTAGCCACGGGGAATGACGAGGATGCGCCCCGTGCCATGGAGACGGGCGTCGTCTTGCCCAACCTGCTCGATGTCACCGTGCGCCGGGTCACGGATAGCGAAGACCCGCTGCCCTGGTTCGCCGGTGACTGAATCGACCACGATCACGTGTTCAGCCACCTCCAGCATCACGGTCTGCCTGCCTGTCAGGAAGCGGGCCAGTGCCTCGGTGTCCTTGGCGATCTCTTTTGCGACACGCATGCCGAAGTATTCGTCGAAGACCATGGGCAAGTTGTGAAACGGAATGCCGCTGCGCTTGATCTCTGACAAGACCGAGATCCGCTCGGTCAAGTAGTCGATGAGATCAGCCCTGTCCACCGGCACGCCGGTCAAGCCTTCGACCACCATGCGCATGCCTTCGATGCCGCATGAATTCGGCCACTGCTGGCGGTAGCCCGGCAGCGGGCGCGGCTCCAGTTCGGCGCGGTACAAGGCTTTTTCATCCCACCACTCCCAGCGCAGAGGGAAATCGGGCTCCTGCCACCATTCCACCTGGCCTGCTTCCTCGTTGAAGAACGACAGGTCGTTTTCGCCGCCTTGCTCGATCCATCCCAGCTGGGCCCAGATGTCCAGCCAGTCGTGGTAGCTGTGTTCCTCGTCCCTCAGACGGTTGATGTGCGCGATCAGGTCTTCGTCTTCGGGCTGCGTCACCACCTCGAAACTCATGAGCTCGGTTTCGGTGTCGAAGTACCAGCGCAGGCCACCGAGCGGCCGGTCCCACACCACGACCGTGTCGTTGAGGTTCTTCCACTTCGCCTGGATCACGGGGCCCGCTGCAATCTGTGCCTGGCCGAATGCAGTGCTGAGCTGCTCGCGCTGGGCCACCATGCGCGCAGACTGGCTCAGCTGCTCGCTCAGCGGCGTGCTCCCACCCGCCGTGTCACCGTGCGTGGCGCAGTGGTGTCCATCGGCTTGCTTGGTTGCGGGCTGCTCGGCGTGTGACATGCGATTGGCTGTGATCGTAGGGAGCACGGCACTCGCCAACCATCGGTAATTTGCGGATTCGGGCAGCCGCGGCCTCAGCAATCCACCGATGGCATCGAGCAGCATGTAACTCCGCAAATTACCGATGTTCAGGAGGCTCTCGGGCCCTGATTCGGGGTCAGGTCTTGCCTTTTGCCTCCCCTCTCCGCCTACTCCCCCACCATGTCCCGCCCCCTCCGCATCGAATTCCCCGGCGCCGTCTACCACGTCACCTCTCGCGGTGACCGGCGCGAGCCCATCTTCGTGGACGACACCGACCGCGCGGCCTTGCTGACCGTGCTGGCCCAACGCATGCAGCGCTTCGACGCGCAGGTGCTGGCCTACTGCCTGATGGGCAACCATTACCACTTCGTGCTGCACACCCGCCAGGCCAACTTGTCGCAACTCATGCGGCACCTCAACGGCGTCTACACCCAGGTCTTCAACCGAAGGCACGGCAAGGTGGGCCACCTGTTCCAGGGCCGCTTCAAGGCCATCCTGGTGGACCGGGACGCGTACCTGCTGGAGGTGTGCCGCTACGTAGAACTCAACCCCGTGCGCGCCGGCATGGTGGCCGGGCCAGGCGAATGGCCCTGGTCCAGCTACCGGGCGCACGTGGGCGACGCAACCACGCCGCCCTGGCTGGATACCGATGGCCTGCATGGCTACCTGCTGCAGCGCCCCGCCGCCACGGCCGCCGACCATCGCCGCGCGGCCCGGCACTATGCAGCGCTGGTGGCCGAGGGTCAGGATGTCGCGCTGTGGGAAGAGGGGCTGCGCCAGCAGATCTACCTGGGCGACGAGGCCTTCGTCGACCGCATGCAGGCGCTGGCCGAGCCGCCTCGCAAGGCCGCTCGCGACACACCACGCACCCATCGCCTGTCGGCTCGGCCGCTGGCGCACTGGCTGAGCCTGTGCGTCAGCCGCGAAGACGCGCTGTACCGCGCCCACACCGAAGGCGGGTTGACCATGACGGCACTGGCCGCCGAACTGGGTTTGTCGGTATCCAGGGTGAGCCGCTTGATTGCCAAGGCAGAGGGTGCATCAACCGGCCAGCCTTGAGCTGTTCCGAGACCCAATCTCCGCAATTCACCGATGGATTTCGCCCGCGCGGCCTGCGATGCTGGCCAGTGCGTTTCACGAAAGCAGCCTCATGAACCTCATCGACCGCGCCACGGTGATTCACTTCCACCGCCACCGCATCGCCGAGTTCGGCGCCGACAGCGTGCGGGCGCTGGGCTGGGTCAGCGAAGCCAGCCAGGCGAGCCGCTTCGAGGTGATCGTTGAAGCGGCCGATTTCGACGACAGCAGCGTGCTCGACCTGGGTTGCGGCGCCGGCGACCTGAAGGCGTTTCTGGACGCGCGCTACCAGGGCATCAGCAATCTGGGCATCGAGCAGGTGCCCGAGTTCGTGGCGCAGGCGCGCAGCCGGTATGCCGGCGACACCCATGCCGGCTTCGAGTTGGGCGACTTCAACACGATGATCTTCCCGCGCGTCGACCACGTGGTGGCCTGCGGCTCGCTCAGCTACCGCAGCAGCAACCCGCAGCATGTGTACGGCGCCATCGCCAAGATGTTCGTGAGCGCAGCGCAGACAGTGGTGTTCAGCGTGCTGGACGAAAGGCATTTCCCTGAACACCCGTTGCTGGTGGGCCACCCGGTCGACTAGATCGTTGCGTTTTGCCGCAAGCTGTCCTCCAGCGTGAGTCTCGTGCGCGGCGATGTGGCCAACGCCGTGACCGTGGTGATGCGCACGGCCGCCTGACATGATGAAAACCCGCAGGCAGGCAGCGCCCCCACGACGCGAGCGCCAGGCCGCCGCCCAGCGCGAGCCGGCCGAAAAGCCTGTCCAGGATCAGGCCGAAAACCCGCGCATCGCGGCCCAGCGCCAAGCCTTGCACGCAGCCTTCGGCCCGGCGCTGCCCGTGCAGTCCGGCGCGCCGAGTGGCGTTGTCCAGCGCGTGAATCTCTACGCCGCCGCCCTTCTCACCAGCGGCTACTTCGACCACAGGCCTGCGCTGCGGGTGCCGGAGTTCGACAAGGTCAAGAGCAGCGTCAATGCGGCAGTCCGCATCCTGTTGCCGCACCAGACCCGGCTGAACACTTTCCTGCAGCAAGTGAACCTGGCGCCCGATCCGGCCAACCCCCTCGCCCGCAAGATCGCCGAACTGAGACTGCTGGTGAGCGGCACGCTGAATCTCAAACCCACCGAGACCCGCTGGTCCGCGGTGAAGACTGCTGAAGCCGCGCTCGTGGGGCAGGACAGCGACACCTTCGTGGCCGCGTCGTTCGCGCACGAGCAAGCCCGCATGAAGGCGGCTCTGCACCAGATGCGCGCCGACACCTTCGGCACCCGCGAATTCATCCTCACCCAACTGGGCGATGGCAAATGGATGGACCTCGGCCAGCGAGGTGCGGTGACCACGCTGCGTGGCCTCAAGGACGAGGTCGACGCCATGATGGCCACGCTCGACACGGCCGCTGACTACACCGGCTGGGAGGGCATCCCGGCCCGCCTGATCGACGCAGAACAGCGCGCCCGCGATGCCACCGACCTGCCCTTTGAAACCGCCTTGGCGGAGGGCTGGAACGAAGTCGGGCCCGAGGTGCCCAGACCGCGGGAGGCCGCGCTGTTCTTCCAGGCCCACATCATGTATCGGCACCGCCTGTCGTCGGCCGCCGCCGGTGCGGGCAAATTCAACACTGACGATTGGGGTGTGATCCGCGGCCGCATCACCGCCGCGTTGGGGGCCGGCGCGCTCACCGGCCCACACCTCAACGTGGCCGATGACAGGCCTCGCGGCCGCTTCGAGATCACGTACGACTCGGGCGCAGCGACGGGGACCACCATCGCCGGCCATGCCACCAACCGCATCTTCGTGGTCGTCACGAGCAGCGGCAAGACGGTGGTCACTGCGTATCCCGTTTGAGCGATGTGTAACTCCGCAAATCACCGATGGTCAGACAGCCTGCGTGCGCGGAGCATGGCACCCGCTGGCCACTCTCTGGAGCTTCGCCCATGAAAACCCGTGTCTCACAGCGTTCGGCATCGTCGACTCCGGGCGCCGAGCAGATCCGCCGGCGCAGCTCAAGCGGCCATGCCGCCGCGCAGCTGCAAGCCAGCGAGCGCATGGTCGCGCAGCGGCAGCAGGTCGAGGCAGCCTTCGGTGCAGCGGCTCAGCGACAGGGGCCTGAAGAAGAGCTACAGATGAAGGCCGTGCAGCGCGTCGGGCCCGACGAGGAAGAGTTGCCAATGCAGGGCAAATTCGCCGTCGCGCAGCGCCAAGGTCCAGAGGAAGAAGAACCCTTGCAAGGCCGCTTTGCCACCGCGCAAGCCAAGGCCGAGCCCAACCGGACCGGCATGCCCGACGGCTTGAAGACGGGCATCGAATCGCTCTCGGGCATGGACATGTCGTCGGTCCGCGTGCATTCGAACTCCGACAAGCCGGCCCAGCTGAACGCCTTGGCCTATGCCCAGGGCAACGACATCCACCTCGCGCCGGGCCAGGAGCAACACCTGCCGCACGAGGCGTGGCACGTGGTGCAGCAACGCCAAGGCCGGGTGCAGCCCACGACGCAGATGCAGGGCGTGGGCATCAACGACGACCATGCGCTCGAGAGCGAAGCCGATGCCATGGGTGCACGTGCGCTCAGTACCGCCTCAACCGTGCATGGCGAAGCAGCGCAGCGCCTCGACGACAAAAGTTAGTCGAGTTGCAAGACCGGTGGAGAGAGCGCGCGGCGTATGGGCATGAACGGCGTCGGCCCGGCTTCAACGCACCCGTGCACCGGACTTGGCCCCACTTCGGACTGCCAACGGACTGGTGCCCCTCGGCATCGGCGGCATGATGTTGAATACCCCGCGCAGGTGACGTCGTGCCTAGGGAGATCGCTTTGACTCTCCCAGGGCACGAAGCGCAGCCGCCTCCTCCAGGATCCTGCGCACCGGCGTCTCGAGGATGCGTCGGTCAGCCGCTCGCGGTCGACAAGCCGCCATCTGTTCGCTGAGCGTCGCCTTCGCCTTGCGGAAGTACCTCGCCACGGACGACGCCGAGCACAGGTGATGGTCCACGGCCAAGCAAGCAACCAATGCCCGGCCGCGCGCGTCCATGGCGCTCGATCCCCCGTGCAGGTCCGGAACGGCCGAGGTCTGGATTCTGGCCGCCACCCAGCCCGCGAGCAGTGCCAACGCGCCGTCCACGTCATACGTCCTGCCCGCAGCCACCAGTGCCGCGGCGGGGCCATGCACGGCCCTCGCCATGGTCGGCCGCGGCCCGACGCTGCCGATCGCCATCTGCAGCCCGCGCGCCAACTCCCACGCCCGCCATTCTTCGTCGCTGGGTCGGCGGCGCATCGAGCGACCGAGCGACGCCCGCGCCTCCGTCAC
>Ga0307516_10000852_pt1 | contig 41770 bp, 74 predicted proteins | sample 19_EM_MG_FD_203310 | JGI IMG/M metagenome (GOLD analysis project Ga0307516, IMG submission 203310) | Populus trichocarpa ectomycorrhiza microbial communities from riparian zone in the Pacific Northwest, United States - 19_EM | ecosystem: Host-associated > Plants > Roots > Unclassified | place... | reverse complement strand
TGTGGGCTTCGAGATGGCCTGGTGAGCGTGCCAATTCACGATCTCCAGGTACCGCTTGCCGTCCACTTCGTAGCGCACAATGCGCCCGTGGTCGGCGAGCGTTTCGAGGTCCTCTTCGATGTCGCGCAGGTTGATGCTGTCGAGCGGCCAGATATCCCCTTTGATCAGCCGGGCGTTGTCCTTGGCGCGGCCTGCGTCGTCGCATTGCGTCCACAGGCCGACCCATGTCAGGCGAGCGCGCAGTGGCAGCGCCGACACGTCCTCGGAGCGAAAGAAGCTTGGCTTGATCGAGCGTATGCGAGGCATCTAGTCGCCCTCCCGCACCGGCTGAATGTGGCACTGGGAGAGAAGGCTGCCGGCGTGCCGGAGTACGTGCGGGAGAACTTCGACCCGGGTGGCGTCCGGCTCCCCGGCGTTCTCGACGTCGTCTCTGGCGAACCGCTCGGCGCCCTCATGCATCCAAACTGGAAGCCGCTTCAGAAACGTCTCGGTGATGTTCTCGAACGTCGCGAGCGCGTCGCTGAGGAAGTCGCGGTCCACGCCGGGGTAGTAGGCATCTTCCTCTTCCTCTTCCTCGGCGGCTACGCCCGATGCGATCTGCTGAGCTTTCTCCTGCAGATCGGTAACCATGTTCCAGGCCACGCCGCAGAAGTACCGGAAGCGGTTCTCGGGCAGCACCCGATACGCCTTCATGGCCGCCTCGGCCGCCTCCTCGAAAAGGGGATAGGTCAGGCCCGAGGATTCGAGCCGCGTGACCGCTTCACTCCAGTCGGGCGGGAGCGGCACGGCCTTGCCGTTGTCGAGCTTGTATTCGTTCCAGACCGCCAGGAACCAGTCATTACGGCTCCGCCGGTCGCGGATCTCCTTCTCCTTGAGGGCGGCGGCAGCCTGCATGGCGCTGGCCCAGCGCAGGGCGCCCTCGGCCACCTCATCGACAAGCGGGGCGTCCGGGGTGGTTGACGTCTTGCCGCTGTTGCAGGGCTCGCAGGCGGTAGCGAGGTTGGCCGGCTCATTCGTGCCGCCGAGCGCCTCGGGAACGACGTGGTCGATCTGTAGCGCCCGCTCGCCGGGCTCGGTGCCGCAGTACCGGCACCGAAATCCGTCGCGGCGCAGGATCTCGTATCGAAGCCGCTTGCTGACCTTGGGCATCAGAGATCACCACCCGAACGGGCGGTGCGGGACACAGCGTTGCGTTGGCGCCATAGAGGGCGCGCCCATGGCATCATCACGCCAGGGCTCCTTCCGGCTCGGTGGTTCGAATCGGGATGTGCCTAGCGGCCGGTCTGGGCGTTCCCGCGCCCTTTCCGGTCCACCCAATTCTTCCTGCCCGCGTCGCTTTGCGATCATCGACGCGCCGGAATTCCACTGTCTTCATGACCACTATCTGCTCCGTGCTCTGATTCGCAATCTGCGCACATTCCCGGTAGCGCGTAAATGCGCTCCGGGAATTGCGACTCGGCCACGATGGGAATGGTGCAGGCCGGTGTCAGGCGGCTCCCTTCTGTTCGAGCGCCGCGAACAGGTCGAGCTGGACCACGCGGGCGGGCGGCGCTTCGGCTACATGGCGAGCGGCACGGCACTGGGCGGCGATCAGGTCCATCTGGAAACGGACCGTCGAGCGCCACTGCTCGAACCGGGAACGCCGCCGATCGCGCAGTCCCGCCGCCGACACGTCGTAGGGCGCGCCGGAGCCGTGGGCGAAGCCGCGCACCGGGGGTGGGCGGTAGTCGAGCCACGCCGCACGGGCGGCGCTGCACGGTGGGCAGAGCGGCGTCACTCGGCACCCCAGCTCTCGCCGGCCGCTCTCTCGCGTGCGTCCGTCCCCGCTGGCCGGTCAGGCAGGGTGTGGCGCAGGTCGCCGGGGATGTCGATGAGCCCGCATCGGCATGTGCCGCGGCCGTCGAGGTCGGGGGGCACGTCCGGGTCGAGGGCGAGCACGTGGGGCTTGACGTGGCTCTTCGGTGGCTTCATGGCGTGCTCTCTCGTGCCCAGATGACGTCGGGGCCGCACGGGCAGTCCACGTCGTTCTCGCCGATGCGGTGGTCGTCGCCGAGCCGTCCCGTGTGGATGACGAGCGTCCGCTGCCCTGCCGTGCGTGCCCGCCAGTGCGCGACCGCTTCGTTCCGGGTCGGATGCGGGTCGGTGTGCACTACGCCCGGGTTGGCGGGCTCGCCGTCGCGGGGGCACGGCGCGTAGTGGGTGTGCACCATGCATGCCGGGTCGGTGCCGTTGATGAGCGAGATGACGCAGTGCGCGCCGGTCATGGCGTGCCGTCCCGCTTGGCGTCGCCCTCGGCCAGGGCGCGCCGCAACTGCTTCAGCCGCTTGCGGACCTCACCGCCGGAGATCGGCAACGCCGCAGCTATGACCCGGTCCAGCTCGTGGCGGATGAGGCAGCAGCGGCTAGTCCGCCAGTCGTCCATGCTGCGGTACGACATCGGGAAGATGACCGCCTCGGCCAGCCGCTGGCATACCCGCGTGTAGGTGGCGTCGATCACCGCACACCTCCGTCGGTCTCGCGGGACTTCGGCCCGGCCGGGCATGTGCTGCGCCTGCACAAGCGCCGCCCGTCGCCGGGTAGCGGCTCCTCGCAGGTGGGGCAGCAGGCGCGGCCGTCGATGATGACCGGCTCCGGGTCGTCGACCAGGCCGAGCGCGGCCAGCACGTCGTCGTTGCCGGTGCGCTCGATGTAGCGGATTGCCGCTTCGCGGGTGGCCGGCTGTTGCGCGTACGGCCGGTCGAGCTGGGTGGACATGTCGCCGCTCACCGGACACCGCCGAACAGGAGTAGCTGGCCGTCCTGGCACTGCTCGCGCTCTTCGTGCCGGTCGCCCATTTCGAGCGCTGAGGGCGCGTGCGAGAACAGTGCGCGCGGCTTGGATGTCCGGCGGCACGTGGAGCACCACCAGTGCCACCACGTGACGCTTGCCCAGTACGGCGGGGGCGGGTTGGCCGGGCCCATCGGGGTGAACAGGCAGCGCGTCTGTTCGGGGACGGCGACGATCATGTGAGCCCTCCCGTGTCGACGGTTTCGATGGCCGGTATGACGATGACGTCTGCGGGCCAGTCGTCGCCGTGTCCCGCGTCGTCGTCCGGCCAGTCGTCCTCTCGTGCCCAGTCGCACTCGCAGCCGGGCCCGGAACCGCAGTCCTCGCACCGGGTGCAGTCGCACGAGCCGATGCCGTCGCCGTCGCCGTTGTGCAGGTCGGGCAGGCCGCATTCGAAGCAGGGCCCGGTGTAGAACTGGTGGCACTGTCGGCGTTCCCGCTCGTGCTCGCGGGCGTTCCAGGCGCGTGTGTGGCCGGGTGAGCAGGCCGTGGCGCTTCCGGGCCGCATCCAGCGGGGCCCGGTGACGCGCGGATTCCAGTACGACTTGCGGGCGTAGCGCTGCCAGGTCGCGAGGCGGGCGTTGAGCTTGCGCATGCTGGCCACGTCAGATCACCGCCCCGTGTCGTGGGCAGGTGCGCCCGGATCCGTCGCACACGCAGCCAGGGCCGAGCGGCGGCGGCTTGGGCCCGCGCGCCCGGCGCCCTTGGTGGACGACGCAGCCCGGGTCCGGCCCGGCCTTGGTGCAACTGCACGAGTCGCCGACGAGGCGGCAATCCGGCGTGCAGCCCGCGCAGATCCCGACGCAAGGCCCGGCCTCCGGGTCGTCGGAGGCGTTGAGCAGCGCGCAGATCCGCTCGGCCAGCTCCTGGCCGCCGTCGACAACAACGGCGACGAGGTGGCCTCGGTTGCAGTCGTGGTCCTCCCGGCCGCAGCGGGCGCCGTCGCCCTCGCGGACGATGGTGATGCCGTGGTGGTTGCCGGTGCGGTACTCAGCCACGGTCGCCGCCTTCCCGCATGCAGTGGCAGCCGCACGGCTTGTCCTTGGCCAGCGCCTCCCAGCCCTCCGGCGACGTCGGCGCAGCGATGCCCGCATGGTCGAGGTCTTCGCTCTCCATCCACGTGTGCGGCTCGTCAGGGCATCCGCCGAACTGGCAGGGCGTGCACTTTGCGTAACAGACGATGTATTCGCCGCGCTGGATCGAGGCGACCAGCTCGGACACCTCGTGGTGCTGGTCGGCGGGGATCGGGATCTCAGGCACCGGGCACCTCCGGCGACTGCTGGCGGGTAGCGCCGGGGCGCAGCTCCTCGAAGAGGTCGAACGCCTCGCTGAACGGGTCCTCCAGCCCGAGGTTCCGGGTCTCGGCCTGGAGCACGCCGATGCAGTCGGGGCAGCGGACGGCGTCAACGACGGCGGTAACGCATCCGTGGGTGACGCCGCATGTGATCGGCGAGCCCTGCTCGTAGCGGTGGTGCATGATCAGTTCGCCCGACGTGAACGGGTGTGAGTCAGCCACGGCGTGGCTCCTCTCGGCCGAGCGGCAAGCGGTGGGTGTGCCGGTAGTCGTTGGACCAGCCGAAGCAGGCCACGCACGACGTGCCCGTGTGCAGGTCGGGTAGGAAGCCGTGCGCCACGGCGGTCCCGGCGAGCGCGCCGAGCGCGATGGTCCGGTCGGGCAGGCGCACAACGCGGATCTCACGCTGGACAGTCGCGGCGGTCACGACGTGCCGTCCTCGGGCTGCTCGCTGGCCACGTACGCCCGGAACTTTTCGGCCACCTGGATCAACTGCTCGACCTCTTTGCCCTCGAGCATGAAGCCGCGCAGCTGGATGGCTCGATCGAGGCACCACGCACGCAGCTCGCGTGGGTCGTCGATGGCCCCGCGCCGGGCGCCATCGCTTTCTAGGAACCTCTGGAGCGGAGCCGCCTCGAGGTTCGCCGACGCGAGAGCGGCCTCAACCTTCGCCAGGTCCCAGCTGCCGCTGCGGTACCTTCCCTCGGCCTCGGCGAGCAGCTTCTTGCCGCGCTCGTAGTACTCCTCGGGGGTCATGCGGTTGCTCCGGTCTGGTTGTCAGGTTTTGTAAAGCGGGCGCGTAGCTGGTCGTCGATGGCCTCGCCGTGGTCCAGGACGGTGATGTGCTCGCGTGCGGCGTCCAGTTCGGCGCGCAGCAGTGCGAGCTCCTGCCGCGCGGAGGCCAGCTCGGCCTTGAGGTCCAGCCACTCGCCGTGGAGCTTGTCGGCCGCCGCGATGAACCGGTCACGCTCACGCTCGGCGCGGGTCAGGTCGGCCTGTGAGGCGGCGAGGTCGGCTTGGACCTGGCGCAGCCGCGCCGACGTCGACAGCGTGTTTTCGGTCAGCGGCGGCAGGCCAAGAGCGGCGCGCCACTCCGCCGTGGACGGATCACCGAGCTTGCGCGACTCCGGCGCGCTCACGACGCACGCTCCGGGCCTGGCCACGTCGCCATCACGTCCGCCGGGCGCAAGAACAGCCGCTCGTCGAGCAGGTGATCGACGGCCACGGTCTTCGGCTCGTGACCCGCCCACGCGGACAGGCACCGGTCGACGGCGGCGAGGTTGTCACGCATCCGCCGGTCGGCGCGGTGCCAGTCCCGTGCCCGCATGAGCGGCTCGGCGGGCGCGGTGACCCAGTGGATGTCAGCCGAGGTCATCAGTCGTGGCTGTAGAAGTCGACGGTGATGCCCGACGCCCGAACCGTCACCTGCGCGTGGTCGCCGAACGCCTCCAACAGCACGTTCTCGAAAGCGCCCGCCTCGAGGGCGCCCGCGAGCTCCTTGACGCGGTCGTACCGCGCCTCATCTGAGCCCTCGTAGGGTCCATAGACCTTGTTGCGCCAGTCGTACACGCGCTTACCGAGGCTCGGGTGGTCGGAGTCCATCGAGAAGTCGTAGTGGTCCTCGACGTCGTCCGGGTCCGGGTCGGCTTCGGTGAGGAACCACGGCCCGTTGACCCTGAACACGCACGGGTCGCCGTCGTTGAAGTACGGCGTGTACTGGTTCCAGCCGAACGCCTTCATCGTCGGGTCGTCGAGAACGGCCCGGATCAGCGGCTCCAGCTCGGACAGCGGCTTCTGCGGCGTCCGCTCGTCAGCCTTGTTGATGTCGCCCTCGACGGGGATACCGAGAAAGTTGGTCTTGGTGGTCACTTGGCTGCTCCTTTGAGGAGGTGAGAGAGGGGAAGTTCTTTGCGCTGGGAGCCGGACATCCACGCGGCGATCGGCATCCCGGCGATGTAGTCGGCTGGCGACGGCAGCCAGCCCAGGTCCTCGATGACGTGCCGCTCCGCGATCAGGCGAACGGGCACTTCGACCCACCCGTGACCGTTGGCCTTGGGCACGGTGATGGTGCGGCCGAAGATGCGCTGGCACAGCCAGGCACCGGCGGTGTGGTGGTACATGGAGCGGTGCCGGACGTCGCCGAGGATCTCCTTGGACGAGTCGATGAACTCCTCGACGGCGATGTAGTGGTCCGCTTCGCCGCCCCATTTCCGGGCGGCAGAGACGGCGTGGTTCCAGCTGTTCACCGGCGCACCGCCTCGGTGTGCGTGCGGATGGCCCGCAGCTCGGCCAGAATCCGGCCCGAACGCAGATCGGCGGGCTGCCACACACCCGCGTCCTGACCCGCCCGCGTCAGCGCGGCCAGCCACATCCCCTGCTCTTTCGACGGCCCACCCCGCGCCGACTTCAGCTCGCGGTACAGCACTTGCGCGCCGACGAGCACCAGATCGGGCCAGCCCTTGCCGTCGCCCTGCACAGGCGTACGCCAGCCCTGAGTGGTCTGCGCGGCCCGGAAATGCGCGGTGCGGATGCCGAGAGTGGAGGCCATGTCGAGGACGGTGCCGAGCAGGTCATCCTCGGACATGGTCAGTGCGGCGTTCACGACTGCCTCACCTTCGTGGTCCGCAGCAGCCTCGCGGCCGTGACCGCCTGCTCGTGCTCGTCGCGGAGACGGCCGCAGGTGCCCAGGTAGCTGCACTGGAACCGGACGGCGACCGGCTGGGTGCCGCTGGCGTGCGTCGGGCGCCACGCGTGGTCGACGATCACTGGTCACCACCCGGCACAACGTCGTGCCCGTCGAAGCCCGCATACTCCGCGCCCACCGGATGCCCCGCGGCGAGGTTGCACGGCCCGTCCGGTGTCTCGAACCCGCACACGGCTGGCGGACCGCTCGGCGCCGGCGGCGGTGTGCCCGTGATCTCCTCGCGCGTCACCCGCTCCGGCGGGAACTCGTCCTCACGCTTCACCTCGCCGCGTTGCAGCGACTTGAAGATGACCTGCAGCTGCGCGACGTCATGCTCCGTCCACCGGGCCGACTCGCGGCCAAGCTTCTGCTCCAGTTGCAGCGCGGTCACACCCTGCCCACCGAACGCCTTGATGGCGTCCCCTACTCGCTGTGCCAGCGGCTTACCGCCGCCGTCTGCCAGCGTCTGCTGGCAGATCTCCTGCGCCTCATCGACGAACCACGGCGGCAGGATGGCCCAGATCTGCGCGCGGAGCCGGCGGGCGCCCATGTTCGCGTTGTTCTCGTAGATGTCGCGCATGTCGGTGAGCTGCTTGACGCCCTGCTTGGTGTCACGGCCGTGCGGGACGATGAAGATCTGCGCGGCCCGAGTGTTGCGCTCGACGTCCCAGGCGTACGCCTGCATCTCGCTTTCGGCCTTGCCGTTGTCGCGGGCCAGCTCGGCGATGCCGTACTGCACGTTGCCGAAGCAGCGGGCGAGTTCGCGGGCGAGGTGGACGGTGGGTCCGGTGACGGTGTTTCCGCCGCGGCTGTAGCGGAAGAATGCCCGCTCGGCGAGACGGAGCTGCTTGCAGGATTCGCGCATCTCGGCGAGGGCCTTCTGCAGGTCGCGCGGGCACTGCTGTGCGACGTGGACGGCGGCGGCGACTTCGGCGGCCGCGCGGGACTGCTCGATCGCGGTCGCCTGCCCGACGTGGGCCGGCGCGGGGGCCTGTGCGATGCGGTCGACGGCGTTGGTGGTCATGCCTGGCCCTCCAGGGGTGAATAGACGGTGACGTCGGGGACGATGTAGTCGACGGAATGGCCCGTGGTGATCACGTGCTGGCGGGCGCGTTCGCGGGTGCAATGCAGGGTCCAGCCGCATGCCTGGCACATCGCCTCGGCGTCTTCCGGGTCTCTGCGATGCATGGTCCGAACCTTGGCCATCACCACACCTCGCCCTTGAGCTCGCGGGTCTCCCACGGCGGCAGCTCGGCGAGCACCACGTCATCGGCGTAGCCCGGCCAGCGGTCGGACGCCTGGCATTCGGCGTAGAGGTCGAACGCCTGCCGCACCCGGATCGCGCCCATCCGCATCGCCGTCGAGTCCGGCTCGACGACCGTGACTAGGTACGGCGGCTCCTTCTCCTGCATCACCAGCAGGAAGCCCAGGTCCTCGCCGCCGAGCAGCAGCGCGCGGGCGCCGGCTGTGTAGTGCGCGCCCTGGATGTGGTAGCCACGGTCGCTTATCGCCTTCTCGACCTTCGCCGGGGCGGCGGACGCGCAGGTCTTGTAGTCGACGATCACCGGGCGTCCGCGCTGACCGATCCAGGTCAGCCGGTCGAGCCGGGCGCGTCCCCAGACGCTGTGGTCACGCCAGAACAGCGACAGCTCGGACACGCCCCTCGCCGGGTCGAGCAGCGGCCCGGCGATCGGGTCGGACCGCAGCGCCTCGGCCATCGCGTGGACCATGTCGTACTGCGGCTTCTTCAGCGGGATGTCGCCGCGGGCGCGGATCTCGGCGAGCTTCGCCTTGACCTCGTTGGTGTCCCAGCGGGCCTTGTCGACCAGCTCCAGCTTCGGGCCGACGCCGAGGACCAGCTTGTGGGCGGCCGAGCCTTCCTCGAAGACGGTCTTGGGTGCCTGCTCGTGGTCGAGCCAGTACCGGAACTTCGCCGGGCAGGACGGCGGCAGGAGCTTGCGGGTGCCTGTCGACGACAGCGATCCGCCGGGTACGGGGTCGCCGTGGTAGTCGGCTTCGGGCATGCCCTCGTAGGGTCCGGGCTCGGTGATCTGGACGGGCGCGGCCGCCGGCGGAATGGTGAGCTGCTCGGTCATCGCGTGCCGTCCTCGGTGAACATCGCCAGCGTGTCGCCCCGGCGCAGGAAGTACTCGGCGTCCTCGTACCGGTGCAGCAGCGGTGCCGCCGCGATGAGGCGGATTTGGCGGTAGACAGCGGCTTCGTACCGGCGTTCGCGTGCTGCCTTGCCCTTGGCGACTCGACGGCGCGCCATCAGCCGGCCGCCTTGTGCCAGACGATCCGGCAGTCGGTGACGGCCACGACGATCTGGAGCGCCCAGACCTCCTGCTCAGTGGTGATCGCGGTCAACGTCCGCAGGTGGGCCTGATGGCCGGGTCCCCACGAGAGGCTGACGCCGAGCGGGGCGAGCAGGTCGGCGATGGTGTCGCAGTCGGCGTCGGTCGGCAGGTGGCCGATGACGTCGACGGTGCGGGACCGGCCGAGGCCGAGGATCCCCGGCGGCGGAATGATGACGGTTCTCACGACTCGGCTCCGTCCGTCAGCGCCAGCTCCGGCCACTCGCCCTTGTCGAAGCGGCTGATGAACTCACCGATGTGCGGCGGCGTGTCGGCCTGGCTCCAGAGGTCTTCGTCGTCGTAGGCGTCCATCGCGATGTCGCGGACGGACGGGCCCATGAAGCCGATGCCGGTGAGGTAGTTGGCGATCGGGCAGCAGATGGAGTCCCCGGGCACGCCCCGGCATTCCTGCTGAATGAAGTACTCGGCGATGCTGTCGGCGGTGTCGGGGAGTTCGGCGAGTGCCTGTTCCAGGGTCTTCATCAGTTCACCCACGATCGGTAGCGGTTCAGCAGCGGCGACGTCTCGACGGCCCGCTTCAGCCGGCCGCTCCGCTCGGGGTTCAGTGCCGTCAGGTAGGCGCGGTGCTTGCGCCGGCGCGCGCCCCACTCGGTCAGCGCACGGCCGGACGCGACGGCGATACCGGTGCGCTCGTCCTCGACACGCCACCAGTGCCGCAGCCACCCGGCGCAGCCCTGGTGCTGGACGAGCCGCAGCTTGGCGAGCAGCTGGTCGCGGTCGACGGCGTTGGCGCCGAACACGTCCGGCTTCGGCTTCGGGGCGGTCATGAGGCGGCGTCCGGGCGCTCGTCCGCCGGGTTGTACTCCGGCAGCTCGCTGACCGGCACGCCTTCGTCGGCCGGGGCCGGGCGCGGGCCGAAGACCGCCTCGACGATGCGGCCGAGGTCCTCGCGGGTGTTGCACGCGCCGAACGCCTCGGCGTCTTCGTCGTCATCGGGTCGGCCGAGCGCCTCCCAAGCGATGCCGTTGAGATGCGCCTCGCCGTCGAAGCCGAGCAGCTGCGCGGCGCGCTCGCCGACGTGCACGACGTCGAACTCGTCAGGCCCAACCCGGACCTGGTTGCCTTCGTCGATCCGCTCGCCGGACAGCTCTACGGTCCATCCGGCGTAGCAGCCGGACGTGCCGCACCACCACCGCTTCTGATCCCAGCTCTCAGGGTGGGCGTCGATGTGGTCCAGCACCTTGTACGCCAGATCGGCGTTCGGCGTCGGCGCGGTCATCGGGGACCACCTCGGCGGTAGGTCGCGATCAGGACCACGCCCCAGTACGCCGCCGTTCCGGCCACCACGCCGCACACGATCCGGGTGACCGACCTGTCGGAGTCTTGGCCGACAGCGATAGTCCACATGGCAGCGACCAGCAGGGAGGAGGCGGCGGCAAGCCTCATCGCAGCACCGCCAGCGCGGCGAGGCTGGCACCGGCCTGGGACAGCAGCACCAGCACGGCACCCGTCAGCAGCAACGCCCACGCCGCAACGGGGCGACGGTGGCGCGGCCGGTGATAGCGCGGCCGGGCCTGCGCCTCCTCGGCGACCACCTCGACGGACGGCGGCGGCGGAGGCGGGATCGGCGGGTGGGTCGGGCCGTTCGGGCGTGGGAGAGGCTGGGACGCCAGCGGCGGGTAGATCCAGGTGTGCGGCACCTCGATGGCCGCGTGCTCGTCGGTCTGGCGGCGCAGCGCCGACTGCGCCGGGGCGGTGGCGAGGTACGAGTTCATCGGGCGGGTGGGGCCGCCGAGGTCCAGGCGGTCCGTGTCGACGATGGACGGGTGCCAGCCGAAGCGCGGGACCTCGCCGGAGTCGGCGCGGTCGATAAGCAGGTCGGTCATCTCTATGTCCTCCGTGCGAAGTGCGAAGTGGTGGTGTGAAGTTCGGGGCCCGGGACCTGGCGTCTGTCCCGTGGGTCCAGGTCCCGGGCCGGTACAGGGCTCGGCGGCAGGGGAAGCGCCGCCGGGCCGGGTCAGAGGGGACGGTTGCGGCGGCGGTGCTTAATCGCCTGGCCCTTACGGCCCCGCGCCGTGCCGGCGAACGCGGCGCAGTGCTCGGTCTCGAGGTCGCAGCCGCGGATGCCGCAGACGCACAGCCGGGCGGATGGGTCCAGGTCGACGGCGGTCATCAGCGGATCTGCCCGTGGTGCCAGCCGCCCGGCAGGTTGTGGTCCGGGTGGTCGGGGACCTCCCACGGCGGACCGCCCGCGAGACGGTCGCGTTCCTCCATCGCGGCGGCCTCGGCGATCGTCTCGTCCGAAACCAGCGGCTCGGCACCGTCGGCGATCGGCACCATCGACTCGGCGATCCGGTCGGCCAGCGGGGCGTTCGATTCCCACGGCTTCAACTCGGCCGGGTTGTGCTTGGCCGACTCCTCCAGGCCGAGGTAGTGGCGCTGGTAGCGGCGGCGGTCCTCGCGCTCGGCGATGTAGCGCGCCAGATTCAGGTTGGACACGCGGCCCGCGTCCTGCTTCGCCCGCTCGTTGTCCTCGCCGGTCAGCAGCTCGCGCGCCGCGTTCAGCGCCGACTCGGCAAGCGCCTTGTCGGTGCCCGGCGCGACGATCACCTCGTGCTCCGTCCAGCGCGGAATCCACTCCGTCGCCCGTGCCGTCCCCGCCAGATAGTCGAAGGACCACGCCCGACCGAAGCGGCTCCCGAGCATCGCCTCCCGGCACTCCTCGTACGTCGGCGCGACGATGGTCACGTAGTGGTCGAGCAGGCGCTTGCCCGTGCGCGGGTCCGACTGGCCGTGACCGAAGGAGAAGTAGGCGACGACCGGCGTCGTGAAGGCCAGCACGCCCCGCGTCTGGTCGGCCGCGCGGGTCAGACCCGTCGCCGATGTCGCCGCCTCGATGTGCAGAGCCAGCAGCTTCGTTGCCTCGGCGGGCGTGTCGAAGCCGTCGAAGGTCGTGCCGCACGCGCATTCGGCGCTGTTCTCGCCGAAGCCCCCGGCGCTCCCACCGGCGTGGCGATGCTCGGCGGCCGGCTCGGTCTCGTCGACCAGCTCGCCACCGTCGAGCGGTCCGACCATGCCGCCGGTGTGCAGCGGTACGCGGGCAGGCGACACGGGCGTCGGGTCGTCCGGCTCGCCGTCGGTGCGGGAGTAGCCCAGCCCGGTCGCGTCCGGCTTGGTCGAGGCGGCACCGGAACGCAGCTCGGCGACCTCGGCACGCAGGCGCTCCAACTCGCCGAGCGCATCCCTGCCGCTCTTGTGCCAGGCGAACAGCTCGTACCAGACGTGCTCGTTGACGCGAACACGCAGGACGGTGCGGTCGTCGAGCTCCTCGTCGGCGTCGACGCCGAGGCTGACGGCGAGGCTCCGAACGGTGGCCAGGTTCTCGGCCTCGGTGCCGTCGTTGTTGCCCAGGTGCCTGTGGAGGTCCAGGGTCGGCACCGGCGCGGCGGGGTTGTCGGTCAGCCAGTCGGCAAGGTTGCGGATCGCAGCGATCTTCGCGGCGCGCTTGGCGGCGTCGTCCGGCTGTACGATCGGGTTGGTCATCGGAGGTCCTTTCTTCGTCGGGAGGTTTCCGGTGATCGGCGGGCTATCCGGGCGCTATCCGGGTGGCCCGCTTCTTGCTCAGCGGCGCGGCCTCGCGCCGGGGCGGGGGACGGTGAACGGCCGGAGGTCGCCCGGCTTCGTCGACCGCCGTGTTCGGGTCGCGCTCACCGCAGCCGTCCGAACGCGCGCCGCACGACGGCGGCCCTGAGACGCGCCGGGTCCAGGCCGAGAGCGTCAGCGGCGGCGAAGATCTCGTCCACGCTCGGCACCGTCGGGCGCGGGTAGTCGATCGGCCTCGGCGGCAGACCCGGCGCGGTCGGCCGATCCGGCTCGTGTGCTGGGCCGACCCCCGACGCGGCAAGACCACGAATGGCCCCTTCCCTGCCGCGCCGGGGATCGGAGATTGCGCCTGCACTGAGCTCCACCAACTCAGTGCTTTCACGCGCCGCGGCAGCAACCACAGCGGTGGAGCCGGGCGTACGGCACTCACCCGCAGGTACGGGAGGTAGGACCGGCTCGCCAGCCGGAGATGTGGGGGACCGGCGAGCCGGAGACTTGGTGAGGCGGTCGAACGCGGCACGGGCCGCGATGACGTCGCCGTAGAGCAGGTCGAACAGGTGGTCGCTCATGCCGCACCGCCACGGTTCATCGCGTCCTGGATCGCTCATGCCGCCGCTCCTTTCGGCTTCGGCTTGGGCTGCGGTCGTGGCTTGGGCTGTGGCCTCGGCTTGGGCTGAGTCCGGGGCGGCCCGGCCGGCGGACGCGGGCCGGTGGCGTTGCCTTGCGCGGCACGGGCGGCGACGAGCTGGAGCCGGGTCGGCGGCGTCAAGACGGGTTGCTCACCATCGGCCACGATCTGGTCGAGGTGCTCCTGGGTGAAACGGATGTGCTTCGTGCCGGCGGGCCGGCTGAACGGCACGGCCCGCGCGGCGGTCAGCGCGTAGAGCGTCTTCGGCGGGATGCCGAGATAGGCCGCCGCCTCCTTGACGTTGCGCAGCCCGTCGCTCATGCCTGCCGCCCGCCGTTGCGCCGGCGGAGCTCGAACAGCTTCTCGACGGTGGTTCCGAGGTCGGCGGCCATGTTCATCGCCGTCGCCAGGTTCGGGGTCTTGCGCCCCGACCGGTAGTCGAAGAGGGTGGTCCGCGCCAGCCGGTGCAGGCCGGCGGCGGCGACGACGGTCTTGGCGCCCTTCTTCGCGGCCAGCCGGTCGTACTCGTCGACGCGGAGCCTAACGGCAGCGTCGGCTTTCGACGACGGTGCGTCGCTTTTTTGTGTCGGTGGCATGAGACCAAGCTAACCGTCGCTATTTCCCGACGCAAGGTGCGACGCCTTCTAGCGTCGTTTTCATCCGTTCGGCTGAGGTGTACCCCCCACGGTCAGTCCTGTACCGTCGCTATAGAGAGACGTTATTGATGGGGGTCGAACTATGCGAGCGCAGCGGATGAGCACGCCGTACGCATCGGACGGGCAGGCCAGCCGTCGTAAGAAAGCGTCGCTGCGCAGCGACGCTAAAGGGCGACGCCCGTGGACGTATCGGTGCAGCTCAGATACCGCATACCGTATGCCTATGAGCGACGCATCCCAGCCCCGCGAAGACTGGGCCGGTTACCTACGCCGCATGACCGACCGCCCCGGATGGAGCGTTGCCCGCCTGGCCCGCGAAGCCGGGATCAACCGGGGAACGATCTTCAAGTGGATGAAGGGCGGCGCCGGGGTCAACGTCAACAGCGTCCGCGCCATCGCGAAGGCGCTCGACGACAACGTGGAGAACGCACTACGGGCCGCCGGCGATGCGGAGGGGCAGCCGGAGAAGGATGAGGAAGTTGCGCTGATCATGCGGGCGCCGGTTGACGACGAGCTGAAGCAGACGATGCTGGGCAAGCTCTACGAGCGCCGCGAACGCGACCGGCTGGAGCGGCTCGCCGACTTCCAGGCGATGATCGACGTAGCCCCCAAGCAGCCCGAGGTGGGCTGAGCATGTGGGTCGAGAAGAACGGGCCGACCTACCGCATCCGCGACCTGGTCGCCGGCAGGAAGGTGACCGTCGAGTCGGGCTATCCGAACAAGACCGTGGCCAAGAAGGCGATGACGCTCCTCGAGGGGGACCGGCTCAGGGGCGAATACATCGACCCGCGGGGCGGCCGGATCACCCTCGAGGAGTGGACCGCGCTCTTCTGGCCGACGCACGAGGCCGGCCTCAGGCCAAGCTCACGCAAGAGCGAGGGCGCCCGGGTGCGCAACCACATCCTGCCGCTGCTGGGGGAGTACCGCCTCGACGAGCTGACTCCGCTGATCATCAAGAGCTGGGTATCCCTGTTGCTCTCCGGGGATGAGGAGATGGACCGCTATCCGCTGGCGGAGAAGACGATCCGCAACGTCCACGGTGTCCTGTACTCCATCCTCCAGGGCGCCGTCGATGAGCGGATGGTCCGCAAGAATCCGTGCTACCGCACCGGCCTGCCCAAGGTCGAGTTCAGGGAGCAGCGATACCTGGACGAGGCGGAGATCGGCCGGCTGGTCATGGCGATGCCGGCGTACTGGCGTCCGCTCGTTGTGCTGCTGGTCGCCACGGGCCTGCGCTGGTCGGAGGTGGCCGGGCTGAAGATCCAGCGCGTGGATGTGCTGGCGCGGACGCTGCGCGTGGAAGAGACGCTGCACGAGTTGTCCCCCGGTCAGCCGCTCGTCACAGGCCCACCGAAGACGGCCGAGTCCCGGCGTACGGTGACCTACCCGCAGGACGTGGCGGAGCTGCTCATTCCGGCGGTGGCGATGCAGCACCGCGACGCGTACGTGTTCCGCGAGCCGGACGGCGGCGCGGTGCGCTACCGAAGGTTCTGGCGGCTCTTCGTGGCCTGTGCGGCGCGGGCCGGTCTTGTCGGGCTGCGCATCCACGACCTTCGGCACACCCATGCGGCGCACCTGATCTCAGACGGCGTGCCGCTCACCGGCATTCAGCGCCGCTTCGGTCATAGCTCGATCACGGTCACATCGGACATGTACGGGCACTTGCTGCCGATCGTGGACGACAACATCATCGCGGCCACGGAGCACTCCCTCTGCAAGATCGACTTTAGGGGAATCCTAGGGGAACCCGGCGGGGAACAACGGGAATCAACGGGGGAGAGCGAGGAAGAACCAGCAGGTCAGACGGCATCCTGACCTACTGACCAGGGGGGTGGAGGGGGTTCAAGTCCCCCTCCGGACACAGAAGTAGATCTCCAAACATGCAGGTGGGCCCCGGTCTTGAAGACCGGGGCCCACTGCTTTAGGGGACTGGTAGGGGAATCGGCTAGGACTTCACTTCAGCGTGGTGCAGTCGACGTAGCCGTCCCCGTACCCGTCCCGGTACACCTCGACCAAGAGGGCATCGACAGCCGTCTCGGGGTCGATGCACGGCGGTATGCCGCGCGGCGGCGTGGTCCGCGGCCGAGGCGATCGCGGGCGCCACGGCATGAAGGCCGCTGCCACGAGCGCCACGAGGGCGAGCGCGGCCAGATCAAACCAGCGATCGCGTCGGCCGACCATGTTGTCGTTCGGCCCGGCGGCCTCCCTCGGCGGCTCAGGAGCCGCTGGTCTCAACGTCGGCTTCGGCGACGGGGTCTGGGTCGCCTTTTCGTGTTGCGCGACACCGTTCGTGCCGCCCCCGTTTGTGCGCACTGCGTGCTGCTCCCTCGTGGTGGTCTTGATCGGCTTTGCGCTGGCCGGCTTCGGCGACGGGGTCTGGGTCGTCGCCGGCGGCGCGGTGGTGGCCGTGGTGGTGTGCGGGTTGCGGTCGGGCAGTAGGTCGATGGACACCACCGGCAGCGGCAGCACCGGATCGGCGGCGGCCGGGTCGGCGGTGAGGATGACGATGATCAGGGCCAGTCCGGCAACGATGCCGGTTTGGCTGTGCATGGTGGCTCCCTATCGGTGGATGGAAGGCCGGGCGCCGATCCAGTTAACGCTGGGTAAACGGTTGACGCATCGACCGTGACCATGACCCCGGTGGGCATGATCGTTGAGTGGAGATCCACCGTCCAGATCGGATCGGCGACTATGTGTTGCTAGATCACTGCTGAGAGTGCACACTGCGCGATGCGCCCGGCCGCGGCCTCTCACCTCGAAGGACAGTCCATGAGCACGCCGATAGTCCCCGGAAACGATCAATACTGGCCGCCCGTGCCCACGCCGGCTGTCGCCCCTCCGCAGCGACGGGCGCTCTGGCCGTGGCTCGTCTTGGCCGTCGCGATCGTCTTCCTCGCCGGCGTCTCCTGGGTCATCTACGACCAGGTGATCCGAGAGGACTCCGGCGTAGCCGCCTGCAAGGCCATGCGCGACAACGCCAAGACGGCGCCAGCCAAGAACTCGGCCCAGATGACCGAGGCGGAGTACAAGCAGCTCCGCGGCCAGTTCGAGGACTCTCGGTACGGCGACATTCGCGATCATGGCACCAAGCTGGTCGACGTCGTGTGGCAGATGAGCAAGCTCGGCGCCGATCCGGGACTCGGCGCGCTCGCCTACATGGGACCGCTCATGACACAGGCGACAGCCCTGCAGTCGGCTTGCGCCGACCGCGGCGTCATCGTCGACATGAACCTCGCTGGCAACGCCAGCGGCGCCCCTGGCGCAGCGCCCACCGCCGCCGCCACTCCGAAGTGCTCCGAAGTGTTTCAGCCCGGCAAGGTCATCGACGAAGAAAAGGCGCTGGCCGGCTGCGTAGACGCCAGCGGTGGCATGCAGTTCATCGGCAACTCGGACTGTGCCGACGGCCGCCACCTATTCTCGATCATCGGCGCCGAGACGGGCGCAAGGCCTGGCTGGGGTTACGGCGGCGGGAAGTATCGGGAGTCGGCTGACGCCGCAGGCGACCCGGGGTACTCCAAGGCCTATCAGTCCTGCACGGGTTAAGCCTCAGACGGTCGTCTGGCTGCACCGGGCGCGGCGGGCGGAACGTCAGGCGACGCAGCTGCCGGGCTCGGCCTCGACGGTGCGCCTGCTCCAATGGACATCGCACCGGCGGCCCGTACCCGGGGCCTCGTGTAGCGGGATGTCGCTGTCCGGTGGGACCGGATAGCGCAGGCCGCAGGTGGGACAGCGACTGAACACCGCCTCGATCGCCGCGGTCAGCGCTGCGGCGTCCACGCCATAGGCGGGGCCCTCGCCCCGGTTCCGCTCGAGTCGCAGGGCGTAGTACCCCGCGGGCGCTTCGAAGCCCGGGTAGATGTTCGCGTCGTGCCAGCTGGGCGACCAGCCGGGGTGCGTACGCTCGATCTCCTCGCACGCCTCGAGGGCGCCCGCGGGCCAGCGCATGCGCTCGGCGATGATGCGCCGGTTGCGCCAGCTCAGCTCGTCGCCGGGCGGCAGGTCGTAGTGGGACGCGCCGCCGACTACCGCCATGACCGGCCGCCGTCATCCGCGATGATGCGCCGCACGTGGGGGCAGTACTGCGCCATCTTCTCGCGCTCTTCGCGCTGCCACCGGCGCGTCTCGGCGACCGCCGCGCGGTAGAGGCGGCGCCGCCGCCAGTTGATCAAAAGCCAAAGTTGTCGCATCAGGCGCATCTGAGCGATCTCCCATCGGTGTCGGGCGACGACGGGCGCGCCCGGCCAGGGATTTTGCCCGTCGCCTTGTGCACGGGAGGTTACCCGTCGACAAGTCGATGGTAAAGACGCTGGTTACACCCAACGTAAAGCGCCTTGGTACGTACGGTGATCAACGTGCCGAGGAAGCTCTACACGACGGGGGACATCGCCGACCTGCTCGGCGTCACCCGGCAGCGCGCTCTCCAAGTCGTCAACGACCGCCGCCTGAACTTCCCCGAGCCGTTCGACACGCTGCCCGGCAACATCCAGGTGTGGCTGATCGAGGACGTCGACCGCTGGATGGCCAAGCATCGGCCAGCGCTTTCCGAGGACCCCGAGACCGACACCTGAACCCCAGACGCGAAGAAGCGCCGCCCGCGACCATCTGGTCCGGGCGGCGCTTTCGTGCTCACGGAAAGGGGGCGACGAGTGCGCACCCGGCCAAGGTCTGCTCGTCTGCCTTCTGTGATCGCAGGTTACACGCGTACACAGCGATTGTTAACAGGGCAGACGCACTCCGGGCGTAAACCGTATGTGTACTTAGCGTGTGCGTCTATGAGGTTGATGGGCACCGCGGAGATCGCCAAGGCGCTCGGCGTCGGGCGGCAGCGGGCGTACGTCATCTCCCGGCAACGCGGATTCCCCGAGCCGCTCGACACGCTCGAGATGGGCGCGGTGTGGGACGCCGAGGTCGTCGAGGCCTGGATCCGGACGAACCGGAAGCAGGTCGCCGAGGAACCCGAAGGCGACGCCTGATCCCGGACATGACGAAACGCCCCTCGAGCCGGAGCTCGAGGGGCGCAGTTTTGTCAGAGGTGCGTGCTACGCGCTGAGTCAGGCGGGCGCGTTCGGGACGCGCCAGGTCGCCCACCCGGCGACGACCGCCGCGGCGACTCCGGCGCCGATGGCCTTGGAGATCTGCTCCTGGTCGAGCGAGCCAGCGGCGACCAGGGCTCCGACGGCCACGGACAGGCCGGCGCTCAGTCCGGCAATGACTGCCTTACGGATTCTCGCGATCATGACGTCTCCTTCGGGGGTCTGTGTGGTGGCACTACTTCCGCGGTGGCTGACACTGCGAGATCTGATACAGCTCCAGATACCGGGTACGCAGGTTCTTCCCAGCAGCTCCGGCCGGGGGCGTCTCATCGAAGACGTCCAAGTTGGTGCCGATCCAGTTGCAGACCACCTTGCGGGACTCGATCTGGGCCTGCGCCTGCGCCTGCTCCTGCCGCTGCCGCTGGACCTCGGCGTTGCGCTCGGCGATGGTCACCGAGGCGAAGATGGACAGCAGCGGCGACAGAATCGCGGTCGCCAGCCCCACGATCAGCCAGTAGACGGGGATCGCCCGCGTCGTCCTCATCACCCGGCAGCCCACCTCACCGCCACGATCGCGAGCAGCGCTAGACCCGAGGCTCCGCTCGCGGCGACGGCAAGTCTGGCGTACCACCCCGACGCTGGCTGATGAGCTCCGCCACCGAGGCCGCGCCGACCGCGAATCCCGGGATCCCGATCGCCGCCCCGCCGACCAGCATCACCAGGCCGCGCACCTCGGGCCGCTGCGCCTCCAGGAAGATGAGCGCCCAACCTCCCAGGAAACTGAGGATGTCCCGGATGAGCGTCCAAGCTCCGGGCAGCGCCGTTCCACGCCTGCTCACTCATGATCCGCCAATCCGCCGCCGTGCCGGCCTCATGCGGACGCCGAGCCGAACGCGTCAGCGAACGCCACCCGGACCGCCTCGGTGACCTCGGCCTGGCTGATCTGGTCCGCGCCTTGCGGCAGTTTCGCGATGACCGCGGCAGCGACGGCGGGAACCACTGCGGCCAGCGCGGTCGTGACCGCCTGGGCGGCGACCGCGTCGGCCTGGGCGTTCGTCTGCTGCCGGGACAGCAGGGTGCCGACCGCCGTGCCGAGGCCAACCGTGCCGTTGGTGCTCGACGACTTGCCGTAGGTGGCGTCCGGGATGCCCGGCCACACGCCCTTGGTGGGGTCGCCGTCGATGTAGCCGGGGTCGTAGCCGAGCACGGCCTGGCCGACAGCACGCTTGCCGTCCGCACCCCGCAGCAGAGCGAGGACCCTCGCCTCAACCTTGTCCAGGTCGTCATCGGTCAGCGCCATGTTCCCTACCTCGTCGAGTCGGAAGTCGAAGGTCTCGTTGTCGTCTGCGGCCTGGGTGTAGGCGCCGGAAAAGTGGATGTGCTCGGTGTGCGGGCTGGCCCCGGTGTACGTCTCGGGCTTCCAGTCGTTGGACGCGCGGTAGATCTTCCGGTCGAAGATGATGTACCGGAACACCTTGTCCAGGCCGGGCAGCACGCGCAGGTGGTCGACCAGCTGCTGCGCGGTCGTGCCGGGCTCGCGCAGGTCGGAGTCCATGTCGAACGCGCGCACCTCGGCGACGCTGTCGGAGTCGCTGTTCCACTCGGGCCGGCTTCCGGCCGTGTCGTCCGGGTTGTGGCCCGAGGTCTCGGCCTGGTGCGCCGTGTCGCCGATCGTGCCGTCGGACGCATGATCCCGGTTCGGCCAGCGTTCGTCGACGAGGCGCCGGAATCTGGCCAGGCTCTTGGTGAGTCGCCAACTCATGGCAGGTCGGACCTCTTGACGTAGCTGCTGGCGAACGCTGCCGCCGGCAGCGACTGGGGAGGGCCATACGACCAGATCAGCCAGTCCCCGACCGCGAGCGTGTACGTCTGCAGCCCGGAACCGTCGTCGAACCTGTAGACGGCAGTGTCACCCGCTGCCGCCTGGAGTTCGACGTGGTAGTCGATTACCGTCTGCGGCGGGAGTGCGGCAAGGATGTCCTCGCGGTTAGCCCCGTTGTACTCGATGCCGTTGACGTACTGGATGACCTGCTCAACCATGCTGCCTCCTCGGGGCGGGGCCGAATCACAGTGGCCTGATGAATTCGCACTCGAACACGCTGCTGAAGCGCTGGCTGACGTTGGAGTTGACGGCACCGGTCGAATCTTGGAATGCCAGCAGCTCCACGTAATCGGTGGTGCCGTTGCACGAAACCATCGCGGTGCAGCTCTGCGACTGCGCGATGTTCCCGGTGGCCGATCCGCGCGGCCCCGGCGCGATCGACGTCGAGCCGTTCTTGCGCAGACTGGCGTCCATGTTCGCCAGCGTCGTCGGCGCGGCCGTGAAGTAGGTGCCGGTGAACCGGTAGTAGCCGGCCATGGTCGGGGTGATCCGGGCGGTGTTGCTGCCCGTGTCGTGGAAGCCGTGAGTGTCGATGTCCTCGCCGGAGAACGTGAGCGCGGTGAGCGTCGCGTCCGGGATGGACTGCGCGACGGTCTGAACCAGTCGCACCAGCGGCTTGCCGGTCGTCGCGTCGGCGATGTCGTTGATGTCGTCGGCGTAGGTAATGGCGCCCGCACTGACCACGCGATGTCCTCTCTACCGTGCCCAGCGACCGGCGTCGGCCACATGGATCTCGCTTGCAGCCGGGAGTGTTTTGGCGATGCCGTTAATGGACCGGGTGACGGTCGCGGCCTGCAGGTAGCCGGTCGAGCCACTTGCCTGCTGGAAGTAGATGTCGTCGACGTATATCGCTCGGCCCGCGGGCGGCGAATTGCCGATTGTCGGCCCATAAACCGCGAAGGCGGCGGATGCCGGAGCTGCGGCGGTCTTGCCGAACGCGGTCCACGTCGCCGCGGCCAAGGTCAGGGTTTGCGCGTCCGTGGACAGGTAGTTGTGGCCGGAATCGAACCAGTCGATGGCCACACCGATGTCAGCGCTGCCGGCCACCGAATACGCCCACATCGTCACCCGGTAGCTGACCCCGACGGTCACTGGGATCTGGGTCGACTGCCGCACGTACGTCTGCGTCGGGCTACCGGTCACGGTGAGCAGGCCGGAGCCTGTGCCGGTGTGCGCCTGCGCGGTCGAGCGCGCCCATGTGCCGGATGCGGGAGTGCCCCAACCCGCGAGCCCCGCAGTCTCGAATGTGGCGTCGGGCTCCATTGCGGTTACCGTGAACTTCTCGCCTGAGCAGGTGCAGTCGTACGAGGTGCCGTTGCCAGTCGTGGCCCAGATGTCGCCGAAGTCCTCGGTCCTGAAAAAGATCGTGGTCGCGCCGGAGGCGTAGCTCTCGTGGGTGACCGTGGTCCGCGAATCCCAGCGCGAGTCGGTGGCGTCGTACACGCCCACGTCGTACACGCCCGCGGGCGTCGTCGCGGTGGTGACGTCCCACGTGTCGGTGGTCAGCGTCTCCGAGGTCCCCCGGACCAGGGCCCGCGCCGGATCCGGGGGCAGCCAGGCGGGCAGCGAATCGACGGTGAAGCGCCGGCCGATGTCCAGCCGCACCACATCAGAGGTGGCGGCCGCGTCGCCGGTGAACGCCGAGTTGCCGAGGATGAAACTGACCGCCGGATAGCGAAGCTCGTCGTAGGTGCCAAGGTGCCGCAGCCACGCCGCGGCAGAGGCGAGCTCGTCGTCGGTGTCCACGTTGACGTCGTAGGAGACCTCGTAGCGGCCGACGCCATCCGGGGGCGGCAGGATCGACAGCGGGCCGGTTTCCTGTTCGGCCAGGGCGCCCACAGTGTTGCCGGGCCGGGTCGCGGTGACCGCGTTGCGCAGCTGCTGGTCGTCGTCGGTCGGCTCGAACGGCTCGGCCACGTGGGTGCCATAGCTGAACGTCACGCCGTCGGCGTTGTACAAGGCGTCGAGCGGCCAGTAGGCGTAGCCGAACCGATCGCGGGGCTCGTACAGGATGCCCAGGTCGGCGTCCTGGCAGGAGGTAAGCAGCCCTACGAACGTGTCGATGCCCTGACGGCCCATCGTCGCCGAGGTGTCAGTGGGGGCGTAGCCGAAGAGGGAGTGGACATGCAGGTCTATGTCCTCTTCGGTGCACAGGCGCTGTAGGCGCGCTACGGCAGTCTCGCCCTGGTAGCCGTCCGATGATTCTGCGAATGTTGACGTTGCGAACGGCAGCGTGTTCTGCCCGACGTAGACGTGCGCGATGGAAGCGCCGACTAGGGCCGTCGCCCCGCTCAGTGACCAGCCGCGTGGACTGCCCGGAGCGCCGGAGTAGGTGTCCTGGTTGCCGTAGAACGTTCCGCTGCCGACCGCGTGCCAGCCCAGCGTGTAGGTCACCGTGCCGCCGGACAAGGTGGTCGCCGCCCGCATCGCGATCCACCGATTCGCCGGTTCTGCGCCCGCCCCGAACCCGATGTTCAGGTTGAGTACCAGGGCGCCGAGCGAGTCGAAGCCCTGCAGCATGTAGGTCAGCGTGCCGACCACGATCTGCCAGGTGGGGATCGTGCCCGTCGACGTCCACCGGACCAGCGTCGTGTCCGACCCTGGGATCGCCGGGAGCTTGAAGTACAGCAGGACAGCCCAGCCGGTCGCGGCAGTCGGCAGGGTACGGCGCACCGACCCGAAGATCCTGCTGGTGGTGCCGTCGATCGTCGCCACAGGCGCAGCGCCCGGCAGTGTGTCGTCGCCTGCGAACGTGATCCCGGTCGTCGTGGCCGGCACGCCGTCGCTGACCGCCGACGCGGCCGACGTCGCCTGCGAGTCGTCCTCGAACGTCCAGTACGCCAAGGTGATGCTGCTGTCGTACCGGACAAGATTCCGGAAGATCGTTGACCGCAGCGGGACGGCGCCCTGGGTGAGCCGGCGCGTGATCCCGGCCGCCTCGATCGGGGTGTACACGTCGCGGCCGGACAGGTCCCACCGTGGTGGCCAGGTCGGCACCTCGCCTCGGAAGCGGATGCCGTCGCTGGTGACGTAGCCCGGGGAGACCACCGTCCACGTGCGGTAGGTGTCCGAAAAACTCGTCGTCCCATCGGCCAGGCCCGTGAAATCTGGGTCGGCCACGACCGTGCCGGCGATACCGTTGCAGACCTGTAGCCGGTAGAACCGGCCGACAAACCGCTGATCGCCGACGAAGATCACGATGCCGCCGTTGCCAGAGCCGACCTCGAGCGCGGCGGTGCCGGAGAAGATGCTCGTGACGCCCGCGGTGGTCACCACGGCCCCGAGTTGTGTCGTCGCTGTCGTGACGCTGGTGCCGGTGTAGAACGTGACCGTGTGGTTGCCCGCGTTGGAAACGTCCAGCACCACGCGGACCGTCAGCCGGCCCGTGGTGGCCGGAACGGCTGCGGTCGAGGTGGCCGTTTCGACGGTGGTGCCGGCGGCCGACCATGCGAACTCGAGGTGACCCGTGCCCGCCAGTGACAGGTACCAGGAGCGGTTGCTCCCGGTGTTGAGGTACTTCGAGGCGATGACGGTTCGGGCTGCCGGAGTCCACGAGTCCGGCTCGATGTCGGCGCGGATGTCGATGTCGCCGGTGATGTCGAGCGCCGCCGCGTCCGGCGTGGTCGCATACCCCTGGCCGTCGAGGCGCAGGTGAAACGGAAAACCCGTCACCGACTGGCGCAGCGGCGTGTTGCGGCCGAGCAGCCCGAAGTACGGCGAGCCGGGATTGCGGTTGGAGAACCGGCCGTCGGTGTTCTTCAGCGCCAGCGCCAGCCGCGAGGGGGTGAGCTCGCCCTGCTCGTCGGCCTGGCCGCGGCCGATCTCGACGCCGGACGCGTAGCGGACGTACGAGCTGACATCGACCCAGGCGCCGTTGATGTACAGCTCCGTCTTCGGGCTGAACAGCGTCACGCCGCCACGCCCTTGACGCCGATCCACTTCTGCACGCTGCCGCGGCCGGCCGTACGAACCCCGTAGCGCATGTGCGGCAGCAGTGCTTCCAGCAGCGCCTTCAGTGCGGGATCACCAGCCGCCGCGATCGACAGGACGATCTCGGAGCGCCCACCCATGCCGCCGGCTCGATCCAGCGGGATGACCGCCTCATCCCGGCCGCCCTCACCGAGCACCGCGAGGCGGCCCCCGCGCGTGGCCGGCACAACGCCACCCTGTGCCAAGTACGGGATGTTCGGCGTGTCGAGCCGGCCACCGCCAATGGTGCCGAGCAGCGGCAGCGTGACCGACGGAATGGTGAAGGACAGGTTGTTCCAGCGCTGGATGACCCAGTTGATCGCCGAGCGGAAGCTGTCGCGCAGGCCGTTCCACATGCCGCTCGCGGCCGAGCTGATCTTGCCCGGCAAGCTCTTGAACCAGCCGATCAGCGCGCCGCCCTTGTTGACGATCCAGTCCTTGGCGGTGCCGAACGCGTTCTTCATTGCGTTCCATGCGACCGGTGCGTTTTTGCCGATCCATTTCACGACGCCGATAAGGTTCTGCACGGTCACGATGACGACCTTGACCATGTTGGCGGAGGTGACCAGCGAGAACTTGATGAAAGCCATGGCCGGGCCGATGGCCGGGGCGATGCTCTTGAAGAACGCGACGACCTGGCCGCCCCAGTCCTTGACATTGGCGATGAACTCCCGGATCGCCCGCTGGTTCTCGGGATCCCTGAACCAGGCGGCGATGTCGCCCATGGTCTTGACGAACGACTTCCACGGGCCGAGCCCGTTCTCGGGCTGGCCGAAAATCGCCGACAGCACCGAGCCGAGGATGGAGCCGACGTCACGCAGGATCTTGAAGACGTCCTTGAGTACGTCGGCGGCGGTGCGGAAGAACTGGTTGAGCTTGGAGTTCTTCCCGCCCTGCGCCAGCTTGTTGATCCAACCGGCGAACGATCCGAGGGCCTTCGCCACCTCGTTGCCCAGCGTCTCGACGAACGGCGCGGCGGCCGCGGCGAGGTTGCCGAACGCCGTGGTGAGCGGGCCGGCCGCGACCTTGCCGACCGCCTCCAGTGCGCCGCGGAACGCTTCCACGCCGATCGCGATGTTCTTGATGAACGACGACTGCGACACGGTGGCCATGAATATCTTGATGATCCGGTTGAATGTCGTCGCCATCGCGCCGAGCGAGCTGGTCAGCTGCGGCAGCCATGCCGTCGCCATCGCCTGGAGCGGTCCAGCAAGTCCGGCGAACAGCTTCTCCTGCACGCCAAGGCGCAGCTGCTCGAACGCGGGGCGCAGCTGCTTGAGCACGTCGAGGAACTTCTGTGCGCTCGCGGCGATCGCTGGCGGCACGATTCCTCCGCCCCCACCGCCAGCCGCTGAGGTGTTGAGTGCCTTCTGCGCGTCGGCCAGCTGCTGCACCGCGTCCTTCTGCGCATCGCGCGCGTCGGTGACCCGCTGCACCGCAGCCGCCTCGGCGTCCTGTGCGTCGATGACCCGCTGCTGCGCGTCCTTCACTCGGTCCTTCGCGGCGACCACAGCGTCCGAGCCGTCGACGGTGGTCTTGTCGGCTTCCTTCTGCGCGTCAGTCAGGTCCTCGACCCGGTTCTTGGCCTGCGTCACGGCGATCTGCGCGCGCTCGTAGGCGCGCTCCAGGTCGTCGATCTCGGCCGGGTCCGCGCCGTTGGCCCGGGCCGCGTTCAGCGCCGTCTCGGCGTCGGTCTCGGCGTCGATGGCGTCGCCGACGTCGAGGCGCGCCGACGCGAGGTCGGTGGCCAGGTCCCGGCGGCGGCGCTGCTCCTCGGCGACCGCATCCGCGACGGCAAGCGCCGCGGCGGCAGCATCCTTCTGCGCTGCGGTGACGTCGCGCTCCGCCCGGGCCACGTTCTTGATCGCGTCCTGCACGGCCCGTTCGGCACGCTCGACGCCCTTGGCGGCCTGCTCGACCGCCCGATGCTTCGCGGTCATGTCCCGCGCCGCCCGGGCCGCCCCGCCGGTCGCGGTGGTCTGCGCCTTCCACTGCTCGGCCAGACCGATCGTGCCCAGCTTCAGCGTGGCCATCGCCGCGGCCGCGCCGGAGAAGATCGCGGGCAGGGATCCGACCGCGCCGCCGGCAAGAAACGCGGCCGGGGCGATCGCCGCGAGCGCGGCCGCTGCGGCACCGGCCGCACCGACCAGCGTCCAGGCGTTGCTGGCAACCAGCTCCAGACTCGACCTCAGCCCGGTTTGCAGTGTGCTGCCGACGTCCGAACCGGCTTGGCTGAGCCGGCCGAGCATGCTGGACGCGCGGTCGTTGGCGCCGAGCCGGTCCACTTCGTCGTTGGCTGCGCCGATCTCGCGGCGTACCGACTGCAGCTGGGTGAGCAGCGACCGGTCGCGCTTCATCCGCACGAACAGCTCTTTGTTGCCGGTCGCGGCGAACTCGGCGTTCAGCATCGCCAGCGACTTCTCGACGTCGTGGATCTGGCGGTCGAGGCGCTCCGTGGACTGGGTGGCCTGCCGGGTTGCCCGCTCCGCCTGCTGGCCGGCCGAGCGAAACAGCGACGCCACCCGGCTCAGCGCGGAGCCGACTCGCTCGCGGCCGAGGACGTTGAACACGAGAGAGGTATCGGACATGGCCTACTCCTCCTTCGGCTCGTTGTTGCGGTCCAGCCAGGAACACAGCGACAGGAAGTCGTCGACGGTGAGCAGGCGGATCTCCCAGGGGCGGATGTGCAGCTGTGAGGCGAAGAGGCCGAGGTTGCGCTCGCGCAGCGACCTCAGCCGGCTTTTCCCGCCGGCTCCGCCTCCTGCGCGGCTTCGGCCGCTTCGGCGGTGCCGTGCTCGCGCAGCAGCGCATCCGTGAGGTCGACCTGCAGCTGACGGGAGACGCCGTCTAGTTCGGCGACGCGGTCGTCGTCCATGCCGGTGCGGTCGAGGCGGTCCATCTTGGCGATGAGCTCGCGCAGCTCGTCCGAAGAGAAGTCGGCGGTGACCTCACCCATCCGGAACCGGGGCACGTCATCGAACCGCAGCCGCGGGTGTTGCTGGCGCATCAGGTGCCAGAGCAGCACCTTGCGGGCGCGCGCCTTGCCGCCGCGTACGCCGTTGAGGAACTCGTCCCAGTCGGCGCCGTAGTACTTCTCGACGAGCTCGGCATCGTCCTCGAACACGTCGTCGGGCACGAACTCCCACGACTGTGCGTCGCCGTCCTTGGGCTTGTACTGCACGAACACGGCGCTATCCCCTTCCGGCCCGGCGGGCGATCCGCTGGGACATGTCCTCGACCGCGCGGGCCACCGCGGCGCGCATCTCGTCGCGCCGGGCCCGCAGCGGGTCGTCGAAGTAGCCGGGCGCGCCTCTCTGGCTGACCCAGGCCTCGCGGTTGCCGAACACCGGGTGCCGCCAGTTCTCCCGGTTGAGCCGCTTCGGCGCGTTGCGGAACCCGCGGATCTGCGGAGTGCGGCCGATCGACACGCGCACGCCCGCCCGCCCGCCGGTGCCGCGGACCGCGACCCGGATCCGGTTGGCGATGGTGGTACGCAGCGCCGGCGTGACAGAGCCCGAGCCGCCCATGGCCATCAGCCCGGACCGCATCACCGGGATGGCCGGCTCGACGGCGGCCTTGAGGTTGGCGGTCATCTCCTTGCGGAGCTGCTTGCCGTCCTCCTCGTACCGCAGCGCCGAGATGACCTCCTCGAGCCGGGCGGCCCCGATGCTCATCTCGATCACAGCGGCACCGCGATCAGGCCTCGGCCCGGGTGACCGCGCCGCTCGTGGGGAAGGTGACCGACTGCTCGTTGACGTCACCGGGCGAGCCGGTGACCGGCGTCCACCCGTTGATCAGCACAGAGCCGGTGTACTTCGGGTTGTTGACGCCGACGACCGCCGAGGTCGCTCGGACTTCGAACGTGACGATGGTGCCGAGCAGCGCCCACATCGTGTCGTCGAGCGAGGCGTCCACCATGTCGTTCTTGAAGGTGATCGCGATGTTGCCGGACTTCAGACCGCCGAGGACTTCCTTCCAGCCGGCCGAAGTGAAGACGGTGACGTCCTTTTCCTCGACCTCGACCGCGACCTCGACCTTGGACACCCAGGACGAGCGGTCGACGCTGTTCAATCCGAGGTAGGTGCTGACGAGTACGAACTTGGCCACGACTGGCCCCTTTCAGGCACGGCGACGAACCCGGGCACCGAGGGAGCCGGGGTGGAGGGTGAGGTTGGGGCTACGAGACGGCGATGCCCGCAGCGACCGCGAACAGGAAGCTCGGCGTCGTGCCGGAGATCGTGTAGCTGACCCGCCAGTACTGGTCGGTGACCGGACCCGCGATGCGCGTGATCTGCCCGCCGGGTGTGGTCGCGGCGGTGAACGTGGCCCTGGTCGTCGGCGAGCCGAAGCCGACCACCGCGGCGGACTGGATCGCGACCGTCAACGACGGCGTGGTGCCGGACGCCGACACGACGTGCAGCGAGACGTAGAGACTCTGGCCGGCGGCGAGCGCGCCCAGCTGGGTGATCGTCCCGGTGCCCGTCGTCGACCGGGCGGTGCCGACCGGGTGGATGACTTTGCCGCGCGCCATCGGCCACGTCGACTTGGCCTGGCCCGCGTACGGGGCGACCTCGCCGGGCTGGTCGAAAAGGTTGTACGACGAGCGCAGCGCCGACAGGACGTACGCGAGGCTGCCATCCGTTGCGGCCAGCGGGCAGATCGTCCACGGGCCAATCGCGCCGAGCGTGGCGAACATGTCGTTGTCGACCTTGGAGACGTCGCCGGCCTCCCAGAACCCGGACGCCTGCGCGGACGCCGAGCCGAGACCGGCCACGACCTCCTTCCACAACTCGCCGTTGGCGTCGACGCTGCCGAACGTGGTGGTTTCCTTGGTCTCGTACTCGGCCGACCACTCGACCTTGTTGGACTGGCTCGTCAGGTCCACGCCGCCGGCGAAAAGCCGCACGTTCTTGAGGATGTGCTTGGCCACGTCTATGCCTCCTTTTCGCCGATGACGTGCACGACCAGTTCGGCGCCGTAGTAGTACTCGTCGCCGTGCTGGAATAGGCCGTAGTTCTGGGCCCGCCTGACGTGCAGGTCGGAGATGACGCCACCGAGGGTCTGCGCCACGCCGGGGGTGCCCTCGAGGGCGAGCTTCACCGACTTCGCGCCGCGACTGAGATAGGCGTCGAGCAGCGCCTGGCCGTCGGCGTCCTCGGCCTTGGACGTCAGGACGCGGCACACCCAGTTGTCCATGTCGTCAGTGCCGCCGTAGGTGACGTCGTAGGTGATCGTCGGGCCGGTGCTGTAGAAGCACGGCACCTCGACCGCGAACGGCACGTACGGGTAGCAGGTCAGCTCGGGCAGGGCCGTCCGGACCACATTGGCCAGACCCGTACGCACGGCAGCGAGGTTCACCGTCAGTCCCGCGTCTCGGCGACGGGCGCGGCCGGCGCGGGCTGGTCGATGTCTTCGTCGACCTTGTCGCGCCAGAACCGGATGTCGACGTCGATCTGCGCGACCCGGGCCGGATCCTTGGCGGTCGCCCGCTCAGTGCGTAGCCGAGCCAGGGTCTCGTGGGCGATGATCTGCTGCCGGACGTCGCCGCCCCGCTCGCGCAGAGCCGCAATGAGGTTCTCGGTGGTCCGCTCGGGCTTGACGGGAATCTTCGCCATCGGTACCTCTCAGATCAAGATGAACGGGGCGACAAGGCTCTCGACGTCCGGGTCCATGCGGGACACCCGGATTGCGCCCCACTCGGCGTTGCCGAGCACGCCCTGTGGCGAGTCCTTGCGCCGGTAGATCCGGGAGGCGAGCAGGACCGTGGCCTGCACGATCGACTCGGGCACGCTCGGCCAGCCCCATTTGGCGGTAACACGGATCCGGCCCGCCGACGGCAGCCAGCCGGCCGCGCCGTACAGGTCCGTGATCGGGCGCCCGTCGCCCGGTGCGGTGTCCGGGTCGGTGTAGTAGGTGCCCGACGTGACCGTCGTCCAGGTGGTCGGGCCGCCGGTCTCGACGATCAGGCCGGTCGCGGTGGCAATGTCGGGCACGCCGATGTGCAGCTCGCCGGTCTCGTCGAGATGCGCCTCGGCGAGCGAGAGCCGCCGGGCGGACACCGCGTCGTCGATCCAGAAGCGGCGCCCTGCCCGGTCGTCGATCATCCGCGACGCCGACTTGATCGCCTGCGTGATCAGGTCATCCCGGTCCGTCGTGGTCTTGCTGAGGCTGCCCTTGACGACGGCCAGCGTCGTGTACTCGGTGGTCGCCATCGGACAGCCCGCCTACTCGAACGTGGCGGTGAAGGCCGGGGCGGTGCCGGTCAGCGTGACGTGGATGCCGTTCTCGCAGTACGCCGGACCCAACGCGCCGGTGGACACCGAGGTCGCCGTGGCGGCCTTCAGCGTCAGCACGGTGACGCCGCCTGAGCCGCCGGCCTTGACGACGGCGGTCGCGGCGTCGGATCCGCCGGTGAGGATGACACAGTGCAGGTAGGAGTCGCCGGTGGTGATGTCGCCAGTCGCCGCCACGGCCTTGATCTGGGCATCCGACATCACTGCCCCCGATTCGGACTGCCGCGGTGCTGCCGGTTGCGGCCAGGCGGCTTCTGCCGTTCGGCATCGGCCTCGCTTTCCGGGGGCGGTGCCCCCTCGACGACGCCCCCGGCGGCGAGCAGGCAGCCGGGAGAGTCCCGGTTCACCCAGTCGGCGTCAGCCTCGGACAGCTCGATGACCTCGCCGGCGCGCCACGGTCCGAACTGCTGGCCGTCGCGTGACGACCGGTACGCGTGCCGCACCTCGTACTGTGTGGTCGCCATGGCCTAGATCCCGTCCAGGTAGAGCAGCACCCACACGGACACGCCGAGGTCGGCGGACGTGCCGTCCCAGCCGGCCGCCGTGGTGATCTCGGCGCCGACGGCGTCGCCCGCGTTGAACGTGGCGGTACCGCGAGGGGTCGTGACGCGGCCAGAGGTGGCGGTGCCGACGGTCGAGGTCAGCGCGGTCTTCTCGGTGCCGCCGATGGTCGGGCCGATCGTGAACGCGCCGGTCGTGCCGGCCGCGGTCAGCAACCACGACAGGGCGATGACCTCGCCGGCGAAAGGCATCACGTAGCCGTCCGCGGCGTTGCCCGCGGCCGCGTTGACCTCGGCGATGGGCAGCTGGACGTCGGTCTGGGACGCGGCCACCGCGTCCTGCATGAAGGTCAGCTGAACCAGCTGACCTTTGGAGATGCTGCGGTCGATCTGCACTCGTGTGCTCCTCTCAAGCGGAAGGGCCGCACCGGTATCGGTACGGCCCCCCTCGGCGGATGATCAGACGCTGATGTCGTAGGCGACGGCCGACGCCTCGATGCCCGACGCGGCACCGGTCGGCGTGAACCGGCCGAAGCCCAGCCGCAGCGAGTACACGATGCGGGTCTGGTCGCGGGCGGGAAGCCGCTCGGTCTCGACCATCACGCGCCGACGCCAGCCGACCTTGAAGCCGCGGCTGTTGAACGCGTTGACCTGTCCCTTGGTGTTGTTGCTGCCCGTGGTGGACGGCTTGCCGTCGGCCTCGGTCAGCGGCATCGCGATGGAGCTGATGTGCCGGTGACCCAACACGCGCCCGGCCTCGCCGTTGAACACGGTCGCCTGCGGGCCGTACTTGTCGACGGTCAGGTACTCGTCGAACATGGCGATCTTGTCGGCGGTGAACGGGTCCGACACGTAGACGAGGTCGTCGCTGTTTGTGGGGTGTCCCCAGTCGACCAGCCGGGTGGTGTCGATCATCAGCGCGCGCAGGTTGTTGAGCTGCGACAGGGTGATGGCGCCGGCCACGTCGACCTTGTTGGCCGTGTTGTCGACGATCGCGGCGTGCCGAATGCCGTCGAACGCCAGGTAGTGCTTGGTGTCCGCCGGGTCGGCGTCGTCCAGGTTGATATTGCCGGTCGCGGCGTTCGTGTTGTCGCCGTTGAGCACGAGCGAGTCGGCGTAGTGCGCGACGCTGAGCGCGGCCTGGCGGCGCAGGAACGGGATGAACGGGATGATGGAGTCCTCGTCCATCTCACCCGACCACATCTGGTGGATGATGAACTTCTTCGCGTCGACCTGGACCCGCTGGCTGCCGGTCTTGACCGTCGTGTACTCCGCCGAGTTGTTCGCCGTGTTCTCCGCGACGAACAGCATCTCCGGGATGTCCACCTCGACCGGCAGGTACGCCGTCGGGTCGGTCATCTCGAACGAGTCGATCAGCGGGAAAATCCGGCCCAGCTTGCGCGGAGCGTCCCACAGCTCGCCGACGTACTGCGCACCGATCAGCTGCGAACCGTACCCGGACTCGGCGGTGTCCATCGCGCGGATCGCCCGCTGGTAGGCGCCGGTCAGCTCGTACTTGCCCGCCCGGGCGAGCTTGCGGTCCGAGCCGTGGAACTCGGCCAGCGGGATCTTCGGGAACAAGTCGTCGAGCGCCCGCTGATCCATCGACCGGACCTGCTCGGCCGACATGTAGCGGGCCGCGGTGATCGAGTCGAAGGTGCGCGAAAGCTCCTCCGACGGGCCGGGGTGCACGCCGCCGCCCTTGCGGGGATTGCCGCGGTGGCTGGACATCAGGTCGTGCAGGAACTCGACGTCCGGCACGGACAGGCCCCAGCGGGCGTACTTCGTGCCGACCATCGTCAGGTCGGTCGCCTCGCCCGCACCGAAGCGGATCTTGCGCACGAACTCGGAGTCGTCCTTCAGCCCGTCGATGGCCTCGGTGACGAGCTGGCGCAGCTTCTCATCCGACGTGGACGCCGACACGGAGTCGTTGATGCTCGTGAGCTGCTGGCGAATCTCGGTGGCCAGCGCCTCAAGGGTGAGCTGATCGCTCATGGTCTCCTCGTCTCAGATCTTGAGGGCTGCGAGGAGGTTCCGCGCAGCTTCGTTTGATACGCCCGCGGCCGGCGGCGGCGGGGTGTCTTCGATGGGCGTCGGCACGAGCTCGGCGAGCGCGCGCAGCCGGCGCAGAAGCGCGTCGAAATCCTGGTCGTTGAGCCCGCGCACCGCGGCGATCAGGCCCGGGTCGGCGAGGTCCAGGCCGCGGCCGGCGGTGACGAGCGCGTTCTCGTCCATCGGCACCGGCACCACGGACAGCTCGGTCAGCTGCCAGCCGGTGGCCACGCCACCGCGCCAGTAGCTGTCGGCCTCGTTCTCCCACTCGGTGACGTCGAAGCCGATCGACACGGCGTTGAGGTAGCCGGCGCGCATCTTCCGCTCGACCTCACGGGCGAACTCGTCGCCCTGGTCGAAGTCCAGCTCGCCGGCCAGCTGCGTGCCGTCGATCGCGATCGACGCCGGGTCGGTCCGTCCGATGGGCAGGTTCATCCGGCCGTAGTACGAGTGCCCGTAGCCCAGCACCGGGTTGCCGCGGTAGCGGTCCAGTTGGGCGCCGGACATGCGCAGGTCGATGCCGTCGGCCTGGCGCCCTTCGGACGCCATCACGACCCGCAGCGGGGAGTCCTCGCGAAGGCTGGCCCGGTCCACGAAGCCGAGCGCGCGGTGGATGGTCATAGCTTCGCTCCGTTGATCGGGGTGAGCGCCGCGAGCAGGCGGCGCGCGGCCATGTGGTCCAGGCCGTCCTTGGCGCCCGTCACCTGCGCGGGCTGATTCGAAGGGTTGACTTCGTCGTCCGGGGGCGGCGTGTCGCCAGTTGAGGCCGGAAGCTGCAGCTGCCCGTCCGGGCCGACCGGGGCCTTGTTGACGGGCATGTACGGCTGGTTGCCCCAGGCCACAGGCGGCATGCCCTTGCCCTTGCGCCACTCGTTGATGGTGATCGCGCCCCGGTCGATGGCCTGCGCCTCGCGCGTCCACGACTCCGTTGCCGACTCCTGCAAGGCGGACACCTTGGTGAAGTCGTACGCGCAGTGGTCGGGTGCGCCGGACTTGAATCGGGGCAGGTACTGCTCCTCGATCTCGGCCGCCCGGAATTCCGCATCGGAGGTGAGCGTGTTGTCCCACACCGAGCGCTCGAGGTCGCGCACGTTGGAGAGGGTCGCGCCTTCCATGTCGCCGAGTAGCGGTGGCGCCATCCCGTACACCCGGCAGACCTGCCTGAACGACAGGCCCATGCCGGCCACGAACTCGGCGTCCTTCGGCGTGATCGCCATCTGTTTGAACTGCGCCTCGTAGCGCAGCACCGCCCACCGGTGCGCTTTGTCGACGCCGGACAGCCGCCGCTCGAGCAGCCGCTCGAGGTCGGTGGCCTGCTCCTGGGAGAACGTCACCTTGTCGGCCGGCGGCACGACCAGTCCGGCAATCTGCATGCCGGACTTGAACAGCTGCCGGTTGGACTGCATCATCGCCTGGCTGGTGTCCGCGGCCAGGCGTGCGGCGGCGAGTGGCGACAGCGGGGCGAACTCGTCGATGGGGTTCGGGTAGCGCTGCCAGACGATCTCTTCCGGGTCGAAGAAGATGATCTCGCCGGTCAGCGAGTGGTACGCGTACCGCTTGATGTACTCGGTCTCGTGCGCCACCGGCTTGAGCCGCGACGGCTTCAGCCACCAGATCTCACCGGGCTGCCCGCGCCGCTGCGGCGGCTCGAGAGCCCAGGCCGTCTGGCCCCAGAGGCCCATGCACAGTTCGTCCATGCGGGCCAGTCGCGGCGCCGTCCAGAACGGATTGACCTTGCGGTACTGCTGGACCGCCGGGTGGGTGGTGTCCTCGAGCTTGTCGGAGCCGGTGCCGTGGAAGAACTGCAGGCGCAGCCGGGACATCATCCGGGCCCGCTGTGTGATCACGGAGTAGATGTCGTTGGAGGTGGCCGCGTAGTCGCCGTACTCCTCGGGCGAGAACTCGGATTGGTCGTGCCCGTACGCGTAGTCGGGGGCGATCAGCTCGCCTTTGCCGACAGGCCAGGAGCGCTGCTTGTGCTCGCCGTTGCGGCGCGCCTGGATGCGCTCGAGCAGGCCCATTACCGAATCCGTTCGGTCGGGAGCCGAAGCTCTGCGGACGCCGGGCGCGGCACCTTGCCGGACGGCAGCGGAGGTGGCTTGATCTCGCGGGCGAACCGGACCGTCGGCGTTTCGACGAGCTCCAGCTGCCCATTAAGCCAGGCCACGTCGTCGTCGGTGAGGTTCGGGTTGAGCGCGACGCGCGGCGGGCGCCACGACGCATCGAAGCCCGCAGCGAACGCCTGCATCAGCCGGTCGCCTTACGCGGTCCGGCTGCACCCCAGCCCTCCATGCCCGCCGCGTACAGCCACGCCAGCACCCAGCCGACCGTGCGGACCGTCAGCCGGGCGGCGTAGAACAGCACGAACGGCAGCACCATCAGCGCGACCAGCCACACGCGGCGCCAGTCCACCTGCGCCGCGCGGGCGTTCACCCGGTCCACGGCGATCGTGAGGGTGGTCATCGCAGGTCCAGCGCGGCCCGGACGAAGCAGTCCTTCGCCTCCAGCAGCTTCCGCAGCCCGGCCGTCAGCTCCGGACCGTCCGGAAGGCGGCCGATCATGCCGTCGGCCAGGTTGTGGCACGCCTCGCTGGTGTCGCGCAACGGGCCCTCGGGCAGGTGGCTGAAGGCGAAGTACCGTGCGATCCCCGCTGTGCCCGGGTGCCGGTTCGTCAGGTCCCGCATCGTCTGCTCCTTCACGCCATCAGGGAGCCGGTCAGCTCCTGCGCCTTCGGCTTGACGCCGATCCGCGTCACGTACGCCCACCGCGCCAGCGTCACGCTGACCAGCGGCGAGATGTCCACGTCGCTCTGCTTGCGACCCCACGCCACCGCATCCGCCAGCGGCCGGGTCTTCGCGTTCGCCACCGCGCTGGACAGCTCCGTCTGCCCGACGTGCCGCAGCTTCCGCTCCCGGCACGCGTCGATGAACTGGCCCACGCCCTGCGCGACCTCGTGCACCAGCGGCAACGCCAGGTCGCCGCGCACTGGGTGCTCCGCGTCCTCCGGCGGCCTGATGCCGACCGCCTCGAGCTCGCCGAGTAACGACGCCGCGCCGCCTTTCGGGTCCAAGCCGATCGCGATCGGGTCCAGCACGGCCCTGAGCTCGAGGAGCTTGGCGACCACCCAGTCGACGCCCTCGCCGTAGACCACCGTCTGCACGTGGCCCAGGCCATCGCCGCGCAGGCCATACATCGAGATCGACGCGTGGTCGCGCAGCGGGGTCACGTCCACGGCCAGGGCCACGTCTCCGGCGCGCTTCGATTCCGCGTCGGTGAGCTGCGCCCACACCCGCGGGTCGATCACGCCGCCGCCGACAAGGGCCCGAGGCTTCCACGCGCCGAGGCGCTCCTGCGGGTACTTCACACCCAGACCGGAGGGCCGGTACTCGTCCTCGACGGTCGCCACTTCGATCCGGCCACCCAGCGCCGGGTTCGACGCGTACGCCACCTCGATATCCGCGGCCTTCTCGTACGTACCGGCCGCTTCGGCGACGAGCTCCGTGCCCCAGTCGAAGTGCGCCAGGCGAGGCCGGCCGGCCTCGCCGTCCTCCTTCAGCCCGTACACCCACGCCGCCGGGTCGTCCGGCGGAGTGCCGAAGAACCAGATCTGCCAGTTCGGCATCGCCGAAACCGTCGGCACGATCGCGGCGATCTGCTCGCCGGTGAGCTCCTGCGCCTCGTCCAGCACCAACTTCGGCGACGAGAAGCCGCGCACCGCCGTGCGCGAGCGGGTCGTGTACTGCAGAAGCCGGCCGTCATGCAGCTCGATCTCGTGCTCGCCGTTGGTCTGCCGGAACGCCCTGACCCGCTTGAACATCGCCGGCGTCCGCCGGATGTACTTCTCCAGCCGCGCATAGGCCCGCTTCGACGTGCGGTGCTGGTGCGCCGAATGGATGACCAGCTCTTCGTCGAGCAGGAACAGCCAGGCCAGCTCCAGCGCCTCGATGATGGCGCCCTTGCCGTTCTGCCGCGGCACCCAGCACGACACTCGCCGAGCCGTGTACTCGCCGTCGGCGTGCATCCCGAGCCCGTGCGTGAGCACGTACTGCTGCCACTCGTCGAGGTGCAGGCCGGCGGAAGCGGCCAGGTCGATGATCTCCGGCGCGGCGGACAGGTCGTAGGTCGGATAGTTACTGACCCGCGGCGTCTGCGAGCCGCGCCTGACGTCGAGCAGCGAGGTCGTCAACGGCGTCGACCTCCTCACCGCCCGGCAGGGTGTCCAGTTCGGCCACGACGGCGCGGAGTTCCTTCGACAGCGCGGCCAGGTCGCGCGGGTCAACGACGTCGTCGAGGGCGACGGTCAGACGTTCGTGCAGGTCAGAGAGAGTGTCCCGCCGGTTCATCGCCACGCAGAGTCACCGCCGGTAGTCGTGCGAAAACGCTCGGGGAGAGAAAAGGGAGGCTGAAGCGTGGGGTCATTCGGCCCCCATGATCGTCATCGCGAACCCCCTACCCTCTGTGACATCACAGTGAGTGAGGATCGACGTCCACGATCATGTGGGTGGGTGTGTGCGTCGTGCCCTTGTGCTTGGCCCATCGCACCTTGGCCCCGTGTCTGCTGTTGCATCCATGGTGGGCGAGGGCCACGTTGTCCCTGCTCAGCCTGGCCCCACCCTGCTCGATGGCGATGATGTGGTCCACGCTGGGCGCCTTGGGTGTGCGTGGTGGTAGGCCTTGGTCTACGTACTGCCCGCACCTGATGCAGTGGGTCTCTTCGGCCAGCACCCGTGCGCACAGGTCACGCCATGGTCTGCCCTTGCGTCCTGCCCATCGTGCGGGCATCAGCTCAGTGCGGGCAGGATCCCGACTGCCAGCAGCCACAGCGCCAGCCCGAGCCAGCCGAGCGAGAGCCGTGGTGCGCCGATGCCGAACGCGGCGAGCAGCAGCAGGATGAAGGCGACCACGAGCAGCAGCAATGCGACGGTCATGGCAGGGCTCCTCGCGTGGTGTGCCGGGGTACAACGAAGCCCCCGCCACGTGGGTAGCGGGGGCTCGATCGAGACTTCACCTGTTGCGGATGATGGTTACAGGCTTGACGGTCGGCGTCAAGCTGTGGTCCAGCGCGCCTCACCTTCGGCCCGCACGTCCGCGTACTGCCGCCCCTCGTACGCGTCGATCTCGAGGGCGGCCGCCGGGTCGTGGTGCATCGCTCCGTCGCGGGTGATCGGGATCGTCACCGCCGGGTCGCCCTGGTGGACTCGCACGCGACAGCGCGGCCGCGCCTCGGGCAGGTCCGTCCACACACCCTCGGGCGTGATGACCTCGGGGCTGGCCGGCGCCCAGTCGATGACGTAGGTCGCGGCGATGTCGCCGGGGTGGATCCAGGTGCCGTCACCGGCGTGGATGAGCCCGACGGCAGGCTTGCCGACGTGCGTGACGGTGGGTTCTTGAATCTCGGTCATGGTCTCCAGCTTTCGTCGTATCCGTCCCGCTCGGCCATCGGCAGGGCGACCAGCTTCACGGCGACGAGCAGAGCTGCTGCGCTGTTGGCGGCCGTCTGTGCGTGCTCGTAGTCCTGGTCGTCGTCGTCGGCCCACATCTCGTACTCGTCGAGGATGCGCCGCTTGGCGTCCACCTCGGCCAGCACGCGGGCCGGATTCCAGCGGGCAATGTGGCCGACGGTGGCGCGAAGTTGGTTGCCGCTGAGCGCGAAGCCGTCGGCAACCGTGACGTCGTCGACGGCCAGGACCTCGTCGTGCTCGGCGTTCGGCTTCCACGGTCCGGGCGAGGCGGCCAGCGCCACCCGCTCGTCTTCGTCCAGCCGGGCGCGCAGCCAGGTCACCAGGTCGTCCATGCGCTCATGCTCCCATCTCGGCGGCCTCGCGTGCCGCTGCTCGTCGTGCCCTCTTGGCCTGCTCGCCTGCTCGCCGTGCCGCGTCGCCCGCCGCCAGGTCCAGCACCTCGCCGACGTTGAACAACGGCCGCCCGTCCGCGTCGTGCCCATGCGCCGTCAGCCGTCCGCGGTCCGCCCACACCCGGATCGTGTTCGCTCTCACGCCGTACGCCTCGGCGATGTGGGCCGCGCGGAAGGCGTGAGAGCGAACCTCGCCGTCCAACCAGGCCTGGCGGTCCCGCGTGCCCACCGTGGCCCCGCACGTGCGGCACGCGCCGAACTGGGCCCCTTCGCGGGCGTAGATGTCGCCATCGCAGGGCGGGCCGTCGACGAACGTGACGCGGGGACCCTGATCGATGATGCTGACGTCGATCTGCTCGGGCGCGCCGCACGGCCCGAGGTAACGCTGCGAGGCCGGGCCGCGGGCGACGCCACGCAGCACGCTGGCGCACTCGCCGACCTCGATCAGGAACCGCTCGGCGTCGTCGGTCTTGCGGATCCACTCGACGTGCCCGGCGAGCCAGCGCGCCCACAGGATGATCGGGTCGTCGCCGAGGTGCCGCGGCGCGGGTATCGGCCGATTGCGGCCGTGGGCGATCTCGCCGACCCACGTGCTGAGCCGGGCCTGGATCTTGTCGAGCTTCTCGGTGGACATCGTGTCGAACGGCAGCCGCGATCCGGGCTTGCCGGACGCTCCGTTGGTGCCGCGGCGGGCGAAGCCGTGGGCGACGTCGCGGGCGGCCGGCGCCATGTCGGCAATCTCGTGAAGCTGGTCGCCGGCGCGGTAGGCGCAGCCGCTGCACGCATACGCCTGATCGGGCATCGGCCGCTCGCAGCGGACGCAGGCGGTGCTCACGCGCTCCCCCGTCCCGGAACGAGGGCGATCCAGCAGCCCATCCGCGCCGCCTTCCGCACGATGGCGACCTGCCCGTCGTCGACGGGTTCGACCCCGAGTAGCCCGGTGCGGTAGGCGATGCCGACGGCGTGGGTGATGTTGCGGACGCTCATGCGGGCCATCCCGTGCCGGTGCGCCGCTTGCGTGGTTCTGGCGCCGGATCGGGGGCGTGGCCGGCGCGTGGCTGCGCTTGCATGGCGGGCAGTTTCGGGGCCCAGCGTTCCTGGGTGAGTTCGTCGAGTAGCCGCTCGCGGGCGGTGCGGTCGTCGTCGGTCACTGCTCGGCTCCCTTGCGCAGCGAGGTGACGTCGGGTGGCGTCCACCCTGCATCGAGCAATGCGCCGATGGCCCGCCGGGCTACCGACAGGTAATCGTGGTTGAGCCTGCTGATGGGCACGTTGGGGTTGACCTCGCCGGCAAGCACGGCCTCGCTGACTTCCATGTGAAGTGCGATGTGCCAAGCGGCATGTTCGATGGGGTCGGCGCCGGCCTCGTATGCGATGAGGTGGATGGGCTCAATGGTGGTCACTTTGCCTCCACAGGCTTGATGACGGATCGCCGAATGACGTCGCGGGCTGCGGCGGCGCCCCGATTTACCCGATCGCTATTCGCCGGGTCGTGGTGACAAAGCCGTCCGCCGTGAAGTCGGCCCGTGGAATCGCATTCGTCGCAGGCGTTTATGGCGGCGCGTTCCGCCTCGGCCTTTTCGCGTGCCGTGCTGGATTGGGCTGCGGCTGCGGCGGCCACCCGGTCGCGGTCCCACTGCTCGCGGAGCTCGCGGGCGGTCCGGCAGGCGCGGCACGGCGGCGGGTCGAGGGTCTTGATGTGCTCAGGGCATCGAAGGGGTGGGGGGTCTGAGCCGAGGTCGATCGGCGCCGGAGCCGGGTCGCTCACGCGCACCCGCGCATCCCCTCCCTTCCCCTCCCCTCCTTTCCCTTCCTTTCCTTTCCCCACGGGAGCCCTACCGGAGTCCTCCGGGAGCCCTACCGGAGTTGGGTCGGAGTCATCCTCTTCGGGCTCGTCGTCGGGATCGGCCGGCGGCTCTTCGGCGGTCAGGATCCGGCCCACGCTCGGCGCCGGGATGCGGCTCGGTGTGGGCTTCGAGATGGCCTGGTGAGCGTGCCAATTCACGATCTCCAGGTACCGCTTGCCGTCCACTTCGTAGCGCACAATGCGCCCGTGGTCGGCGAGCGTTTCGAGGTCCTCTTCGATGTCGCGCGGGTTGATGCTGTCGAGCGGCCAGATATCCCCTTTGATCAGCCGGGCGTTGTCCTTGGCGCGGCCTGCGTCGTCGCATTGCGTCCACAGG
>Ga0307516_10000851_pt1 | contig 41827 bp, 30 predicted proteins | sample 19_EM_MG_FD_203310 | JGI IMG/M metagenome (GOLD analysis project Ga0307516, IMG submission 203310) | Populus trichocarpa ectomycorrhiza microbial communities from riparian zone in the Pacific Northwest, United States - 19_EM | ecosystem: Host-associated > Plants > Roots > Unclassified | place... | reverse complement strand
ACTGGTCGTGCTGGTCGTCGTAGGTTTTCAAGGCCTCGTTGATGCGCGCGTTCTTGCCGCGTGCACCGGGCATGAAGAACTTGCGCGCGCCCTGGTCCAGCCGCTCCAGGATGGCGGGGATGCTGCGGACGCCGGCGCTGGCCTCAAACAGCGCGGCCCCCACCTCGCCTTCGCCCTTGAGCAGCGCCTCGCCCCCCTGGCGCAGGCGCGGGTGGTCCAGGCCGAACATCAACTCGTAGTCGTCCTTGTTCAGCCCGCCCGTCAGTTGCGCTTCCAGTTCGGGCGGCACCGGTTCGTCGGTGGCCACCAGGGGGGGGCCCGGCTGGGCCATCAGCAGCGTGTGGCCGCGGCCTTTGCGGCGCACGAAGGCGTGGGTGTGGCCGGCGCGGTCCTGGAACACGCCGCCCACGCGCATGTCCGGGTGGGCGTGCACGAAGTTGTCTTTGCTCTGGGTGGGGATGCCAAAGCGCAGGTCCGAGATGGCACGCAGCATGGCTGACTTGCCGGCTTCGTTGGGGCCATGGATGAGCAGCAGGCTGTGGCCGGTGGAACCCAGTTCGATGACCCGGTCCGTGAACGGACCGAAGGCTTGCAGGTGGAGCGTGAGCAGTTTCATGGGGCGCTGGCTCCGTCTGCTACGGCCGCCAGGTCGGACAACTGGGCCAGCACGCTGGCTTCGGCGTCAGCCAGCGCGGCGCGCATCGCCGCCGGGGTCAGCAAGGCCGGGTCGGCATCGGCCAGGTCGCGCGGCAGCGTGGCCATGTCGTCCAGTTGCGCGGCCACCCAGGCCTTGAGTTGCGCGTCGTCCGCGGCCATCGCGTCCACCAGGCGCACCACCTCGCCCAGGGCATCGGGGCGGGCGGCAGCGGCAGCGCGGTCCAGCGGCGAGCGCAGGTCCAGGTGCACCTGCTCGATCCAGATCTGGGCCGTGTCGATGTCCTGCGCGGCGGCATGCACGGCTGCGGCAAGCGAACCCGGCTGCTGGGCTTCCAGCCGGTGCAGCGCCGACTCGCCATGTAGGCTCAGCCGCACGGCATGCAGGCGGTCGCGGGCATCTGCCGCCAGTTGCTCCAGGCGGTTGGCGCAGAGCCGGGCCAACGCAGCCAGGTCGGGCACGCCGCCGGCGTCCACCTGCACCTGGTGCCAGCGCACCACGTCCAGCGGCACGAACTCGGCGCTGAGCCTGCCGTTGGCCACGGTGACCAGTTCGCAGCCCTTGGGGCCGGTTTCCCGGGCGTGGCGGCCTTGCAGGTTGCCGGGGAACACGATGCGCGGGTCGGCCTCGCGCACCACCTGCCGCGCGTGGATGTGGCCCAGCGCGAAGTAGTCGTAGCCCTTGGCCACCAGCACCGGCACCGAAGTAGGGGCATAGGAGTCGTGCTCGGGGCTGCCGGTGAGGCTGGTGTGCAGCACGCCGATGTTGAACTTGCCCGGCACGGGGTCGTTGTAGCCGGGCACCAGGTCTTCGGTGACCGCACGGTCCGGGAAGCTGCGGCCATGCAGGGCCACGCCCAGTTCGGCAATCTCCACAGTCTCGCAGGTGCGCGAGCTGAACACGTGCACGCCCTCCACTGGCGGGAGCTGGCGGGTGATCTGGCTCTCGGCGTCGTGGTTGCCGCGCACGATGAACACGCGTTGCCCCGCGCGGGTGAGGCGCACCAATTGTTCGCGGAAGAACAGGCCGGTGCGGAAGTCGGTCCAGTTGCCGTCGTAGATGTCGCCAGCCAGGATGACGAAGTCGACTTGTTGCGTGAGGGCCAGGTCCACCAGGGCCAGGAAGGCCTGGCGGGTGGCGCCGCGCAGGCGCTCCACAGGGGCGCCCTCGTGGGCGTCGAGCCCGCGCAAAGGGCTGTCGATGTGCAGGTCGGCGGCGTGGATGAACTTCAGGGGCTTCACGACGGGGGCTCCGGCAGAGGGTTCGCCCGGGGGGCGGAGGGCTGGAGTGTGTCTCAGCCGCAGCCGCGGCCTGCATGCAGGCGTTTCGACAAGCTCAACGCGAACGGGTGAGGTGGCACAGGCACATCGCTCGGGCACCCGTCTTCACCTGCCCCACCCCACCCGAAACCCCTGCATCCCCGCACCGACCAGGCAAGACGCCCCTCACCGCACCTGAAACACCGCCGCCGCAGCCGCCAGCCTGTGCGACTCTTCCTTCAACGACGTGGCCGCCGCGGCCGTCTGCTCCACCCGCGCCGCGTTCTGCTGCGTCACCTGGTCCAGCTGCACCACGGTGTCCTTCACGCGCACGATGCCCTGGCTCTGCTCGGTGGCGGCTGCGCTGATGTCGGCGACCCGGTCGCATACGCGCTTCACGCTCGCCACGATGTCGTTCATCGTGGCGCCGGCGTCCTGCACCCGGCGCGAGCCCACCTCCACACGCTCGACGCTCACGTTGATGAGCCGCTTGATCTCGCGCGCCGCATCGGCCGAACGCTGCGCCAACGAGCGCACCTCGCTGGCCACCACGGCGAAACCGCGCCCGGTTTCGCCGGCACGCGCCGCCTCCACCGCGGCGTTCAGCGCCAGGATGTTGGTCTGGAAGGCAATGCCATTGATCACGCCGATGATGTCGGCAATCTTGCCGGAGCTGGCCTGGATCTCGTCCATGGTGGCCACCACCTGGGCCACCACCTCGCCGCCGCGCTGGGCCACCTCGGCGGCCGAGCCGGCCAGTTGCTCGGCCGCCCGGGCCGAGTCGGCCGACTGGCGCACGTTGTCGCTGAGCCGGGCGATGGAGCCGGCGGCCTGCTGCAGATGGCTTGCGGCGTGTTCGGTGCGTTGGCTCAGGTCCAGGTTGCCGCTGGCCACGTCGGAGCCGGCCAGCTCGATGCTCTGGGCGCTGGCCCGCATGTCCTCCACCAGGCGGCGCAGCGACTGCGTCATGCGCCTGAGGGCATCCAGCATCTGCGCCGCCTCGCGCGGGCCGGACACCAGGATCTCGCGCCGCAGGTCGCCGTCGGCAATGCGGGTGGCCAGGTCGCGGGCAAAAGCCAGCGGCCGGATGATGGAATGGGTCACGCGCAGCGCCACCACCACGGCGGCGATCACCGCCAGCAGGGCCATGGCCAGCAGCGCCCCGCCGACCCGGCTCACCAGGTCACCCACCTCCTGGCTTGCGCCCTCGGTGAGCGCGTCGATGCGCTGCTGGTTGGCCTTGAACGCCGCGTCGGTGGCAGTGAACGCGGCTTCCACGTCGCCCATGGCAGAGGTGGCTTCCTTGGCGTCCGGAAAACGGCTGCCGATCAAGTCTTTGTAGTAGCGCTCATACGCACCGCGGTAGGCCTCGATGCGCGCCAGGATCGGGTCCACCGCGTCGGCCTGCTGCGCAGCCGCCAGGGGCACGCGCAACTGCTCCAGGTGCTCGGTGGCGTCGGCCAGGGCTGCCAGCCACTCCTGCTTGTGCCGGGCAATGGGCGCGGCATCCAGGTTGTTGGCCACCATGGCCTGCTCGGCCACACGGGCCCGCAACAAGGCGTGCACGGCCAGGTCGGCATGGCGCTGCAGCGGCATCACCTGGCTGAGCAAGGTCTGCAGGCTCCTGTGGGCCCCGCTCACGCCCAGGCCACCCACGGCGGCCACGGCCAGCAACAGGGCCAGGCCCAGCCCGAAGGCGGTGAACAAGCGGGTGCGGATCGACGCCCGGCCGCTCATCGCGCCGATGTCCGGCGCCGGCGGGTCGGTGAACATCATGGTGGGGGTTGCCTGGTGCATACGGTGCTTTGTGCCGCGGTGAGGAGGAAGTCTCATGATGCGGGCCGCCCGGTGCGGCCGATCGGCCGAATAGCGGCATTTTTCACGGCAAGATCTCACTGGCCGTTCCAGCCGCGACCGCGGGAACCCCGTGTATGCCCAGGTGTCCCAGCGTCCGGCCGGTGTTCTTGTCGTGCCATTCGGTGACAGCAGGCGCTTTCTGCCAACCCCCCGTAACGCGGTGTGGCGCCGCGGCCCCTAGAGTGGGTTTTCATCTGGTATGGGGGCTGAGTGGCCAGCAGTATCGGCACGGTGTGCAAGCGTCTCGCCTTCGCGATGGGCCTGCTGCATGCCATCACCCCATGCGCGATGGCGGATGAGATCCTGCTGCCCAACGCGAGTTCGCGGGTGTCGCCGGAAGACAGCGCACGGCCCGCCGAGGTGCCGGACGATGCCACCCTGGAGGCCGCCGGAGCCCGCATCGGCACGGTACACATCGACCGCCAGAACGTGTTCGACCTGTCCCGGCCCGAGGAAGACACCACCTTGTTCCGGATCGCGGACTGGCTGCACATCCGCACCCGCGAAAAGACCGTGGCCACGCAGTTGCTGTTCAAGCCGGGCGACCCTTATGACGCCCGGCTGCTGCAGGAGACGGAGCGGCTCTTGCGCCGCAACCAGTTCCTGCGCGATGCCCGCATCCGCCCCGTCGCCTATCACGACGGCGTGGTCGACGTGGACGTGGTCACGCAGGACTTGTGGACCCTCAACCCCGGCATTTCCATCAGCCGCTCGGGCGGCAGCGGCAGCAGCGGCATGGGGATTTCAGAGCTGAACCTGTTCGGCCTGGGCAGCGAGCTGGCCGTCTCCGTCAGGTCGAACGTCGACCGCAGCTCCCGCACCCTGTTGTACCGGGACCGGCAGGTGGCCGGCAGTTGGTGGGGCGTGGCGGCCCAGTACTCCAACAACAGCGACGGGCGTTCGCAGGAGCTGGCGCTGGACCATCCGTTCTATGCGCTCGATTCGCGCTGGGCCGCCGGCGCGCAGACCCGCAGCGTGCAGCGCGTGGAGTCGCAGTACGAACTGGGCCAGGTGATCGGCCAGTTCCGCGTGGACCAGCAAAGCAGCACGGTCTACGCCGGCCGCTCGGAGGGCCTGGTCGACGGCTGGGTGACACGCTGGACAGCCGGCCTTACCCAGGAAGAACACCGCATCGACCCGGTCCCGATGCCGGTGCCGCTGGCCGCCACGGCGGGCTGGGCCGGCACCCCGCCCGCGCAGCGGCAGCTCACCTTTCCCTGGCTGGGCATCGAGGTGGTGGAAGACGACTTCGTCAAGACGCGCAACCAGGACCAGATCGGCCGGACCGAGGACTTTCAGCTCGGTTGGCAGGCCCAGGCGCGCGTGGGCGTGGCCACGCAGGGGTACGGCTCTGACCGCGATGCGGTGATCTTCTCCGCCGGCATGGCGCGCGGCATCCAGGACACGCCGGAGCAGACCGTGCTGCTGGCCGCGGCGGCCAGCGGCCGGGTCGAGGGCAGCCACCTGGTGGGCGCCTTGTTCAGCGCCTCGGGGCGCTACCACCTGCGCCATTCGCCGCAGGCGGCCTCGTTCCTGAGCCTCTCGGTGGACCATGGCGTGCGGCTGGAGGCCGACCAGCAGTTGCTGCTGGGTGGCGACAATGGCTTGCGCGGCTACCCGCTGCGCTACCAGAGCGGCAGCGGACGCTGGCTGTTCACGGCCGAGCGGCGTGCGTTCTCCGACTGGTACCCCTGGCGGCTCTTCAACGTGGGCGGGGCGGTGTTCTTCGACATGGGCCGCACCTGGGGCAGCATCGGCAGCCCCGACCTGGCCGGCACGGCCTCGCAAGGGGTGCTGCGCGACCTGGGCTTCGGACTGCGGCTGGGCAATAGCCGCTCCGCCCTGGGCAACGTGGTGCACATCGATCTGGCGTTTCCACTGGATGGCGATGCGTCGATCCGCAAGGTGCAGTTCCTCATAGAAACCCGCCGGAGCTTCTAGCTCATCTAGCCCGTCTTTCTCAGAATTCCCCGGCATCGGTGAGGGTGTCCATGGCCTGCGCCAGCAGCAGCCCATGCCCCACGGTGGCGGCCAGGCCGGCACCGCGCGCCTTTTCCAGGGCACGCCGGGTCATGGAGTGCACGCGCCCGGCATGGCGGCTGGAGAACACATACAGGTTGCGGTGGCCGCTCACCCAGGTGAGTTGCGTGGTCATCCACCGGCCCAGCAGGAACATGCGGCAGTACGCACCGGGGGCCAGGCCGTCGAGCCAGGCCTGGCAGTCGCGCGCCGCGTGGCTGGACTCATCGGCATCCAGGGTGTCGATCAGCACCGTGGGCACCCCGGCGTTGCCGTCCAGAATCTCGCCTGCCGGGGCGTCGTCACCGTCTTCCACCCAGGCGGCATCCATCGCCTGTGCGGGGTTGCGCAGCACGGTGGCCAGGTCGGCGATTTCAGCCTCCACACGCGCCGGCGCCATGGCCGCAACAGCCAGGCCTTCGCGGGCCCGCTGCAGCAGCGCACGCTGCTGCTCGGCCGGCGCCGGCCGGGAGGGGTGGCTGCAGGCGGCCACCAAGTCGTCCACCTGCACCGCCAGATCGTCCAGTTCATGGCTGCTGGTGCCATGCCGCAGGGCCGTCTCGCTCATGGCCAGCACCCAGGGGCCTACCAGGAACTGCCGCAAGCCGGGCGGCACGGGCGTCTGGCGCAGTTGCTGCACGACCTGGTTGCGCAACGCGACTTCCACCTGCTCGCGGTCGGCCAGCGGCTGCACCGCGTCGACCGTGGTGCCGAGCTGGCCGTGGCGCTCGTCCAACAGCCGGCTGGACACCTGCTCCACCTCGGCCAGGGCCGTCTGGCAGGCGCCGCGGTCCACGCTGCGGGCCTGCACCAGCTTGTCCACCACCAGGCCCAGCGAGGCGGTGACCGCCCCCGGTGCCGACACATCGGTCTGGTCGTGCACGGCACCCAGCACGATGAGGCGGTCGAGCAGTTGCCACCAGGGGTGGTCCAGGCTGGACCACAGGTCCGCCTCGTGCTCGGCGATGTGCCGCGCTGGCGCCTGCAGCCGCTGCACCAGCTCACGGGCGCCGGGCGAGATGGCCGACTGCCGCAGCAGTTGCTCGAACAATTGCTCCATTACCCGGATCGCGGTGTCGGGACCCAGGCCTCGCGGCGCGGCGCCGGTAGGCTGCGGATTTGCCAACAGCCGCAGCGTGGGCGCGGCGGCCACGCCTGCCACCGGCGAGGCGTCGATGCGTTGCTGCGCCCAGTGCACCAGGCGCGCCAGCGAGGCCATGGTGCCGTCCGGCAACGGATCCCGGGCGCGCGGCGCGGCCTGGGCCATGGACGGGCCGGGCACCGAGTTCGCGGAACGCTTGCCGGCCGACCCACCACCGCCTCCCCCGCTTGCAGGCAGGGGCTGGATGCGGAACTGCGCCGGCTGCACGCCCCATTGGGTGAGCAGCTCGCATTGCGAGGCATAGACCTGCCGCAGCTGCCTGCCCAGCGCGGTGCCGGTGTGGCGCAGCATCATCAGGCGTGCGGGCCGCGACAGGCCGAAATCGTCCAGGCTGCGACGCAGCGCCCGCGCGCACAGGCCGGGCGGCAGCGGCAGCGACTCGGCCGCGATGGTGCCGGTGCCCAGCAGGCTGCTGCACAGGCGCGCCAACTGCCGCATTTCCGCATCGGCCTCGGATTCGATCAGTTGCACGATGCGGGCGATCTCGATGTCTTCGTCGATCTGCTCCTCGGCAATCAGCGACAAGGCGGCCATACCCTCGGTGCCTTCCACCGGCAGCGCGCTGTCCCGGTCGGCATCGTCCAGGCCCTGCTGCACGGCATGCGACAAGGCGGCGGCAAACGCCTCGCCCTGCCCTTGCAGCACGGCCAGCACGTCGGCCGTGTGCAGGCGATCGGAGGCAATGGCATTGCGCAGCGAGGCGCTGGCCAGCTCCGTACCGGCGGCACGCACGACCAACGGGATCCAATCGGCCAGCCGGCTGCGCACGGCGAGCTTGAAGTCTTGGGCAGTCGGCATGGGTGCACCCGGTTCCTGAGCAATTCGACACTGTCGGCCGGTTCATCGGCCCGCGGCGGGCGATCTGAAGCAATACCACCTCCCCCTGCCCGCGGGGAAGACCGCCCGTACCGAAATCTGGCTGGATTCGTGCGGCATAAGATGCACCCCGCGATGGCGACAACCACATGACGCTCGGCACACTGATCGAGACGCACGGCTACTGGGTCCTGGCGCTGGGCTGCCTGCTGGAGGGCGAAACCGTGCTCGTGCTGGCCGGCTTTGCGGCACACCGCGGCTACCTCGACCCGTTGGCCGTGTTCGGCATCGCGTCGCTGGCCGGTTTTGCCGGCGACCAGTTCTACTTCTGGCTGGGGCGCCGGCATGGCCCCGCAGTGCTGGCACGCTGGCCTTCGGTGGCCCGGCAGGCCGACCGGGTGCACCGGCTGCTGGAGCGCTTTCATGCCGCGGTGATCATCGGCGTGCGCTTTGCCTACGGGCTGCGCGTGGCCGGGCCGCTGCTGATTGGCACCACGCCGCTGCCGGCCTGGCGTTTTGCGCTGCTCAACGCGCTGGGTGCCATGCTGTGGGCCAGCCTGATCGCCGGCCTGGGGTGGGTGTTCGGCAGCGCGGCCGAGATCGCGCTGGGGCAGATCCGGCACCTTGAGGGGTGGCTGCTGCTGGGCCTGCTGGCCGCCGGGCTGCTGTTCTGGTGGGTTCGCCGGCAACGGGCGCGATGAGCCGCCGGCCGCAACCCACAAAGCCAATGTGAATTCAAAAAACGGGAGGGCGTGACCAGTGGATGTCTTGATGCTGTATGTGCTGCTGGGCGTGGCCGCCGGGCTGTTGTCCGGCATGCTGGGCGTGGGCGGGGGCCAGGTGGTGGTGCCCGGCCTGCTGTATATCTTCCACCTCAAGGGCATCGCCCCGGCCGTGGCGGTGCACGTGGCGCTCGGCACCTCGCTCGCCACCATCGTCATCACGTCCCTCTCGTCCGCGCTGTCGCACCATCGCCGCGGCTCGGTGAACTGGGACATTGTTCGCCGCATGGCGCCCGGCATCGTGCTCGGCTCGGTGATCGGCGGGCTCATGTCGGGGCTGGTGTCCGCCCGCGTGCTGCGCACCTCGTTCGGCGTGTTCCTGCTGATCCTGGCCGTGCAGATGGCGTTTTCGCTGCGGCCTTCGCCCAGCCGCGTATTGCCCGGGCGCCTGGGCACCACGGCCACGGCCGGGCTGATCGGCTGGACATCGGCCATCGTGGGCGTGGGCGGCGGCAGCATGGTGGTGCCTTTCCTGGCCTGGTGCAACGTGAACATGAAGTCCGCCGTGGGCACCGCCTCGGCCTGCGGTGCCCCGCTGGCCTTCGCCGGCATGATCGGCTTCGTGGTGGCGGGCTGGGGACACGCCGATCTCCCCCCCCATAGCGTGGGCTATGTCTACCTGCCGGCCTGGCTGGGCATCTCGGTCTGCAGCCTAGCCTTCACGCCCCTGGGGGCGCTGATCTCGCACAAGCTGCCGGTGGACACGCTCAAGCGCGTCTTCTCGCTGTTCCTGGCCATCGCCGGCATCCGCATCCTGCTTTGATGAGGCACTCGCGCGGGCGGCCCCACCCGGCCGGTCAGGCCGCCGGCTCGCTGCTGTCCTCGTCGCCGGTCGGCAGCCGGATGATGCCGGTGGTGTAGTCGTACTCGAACACCTCGCCGTGCCGGCCCCAGGTGATGACCGTGTGCAAGATGCGGTCGGCCTCGGCCTCGCCGTGCCGCTCGCTCAGCAGGCGTCGGAACGATTTGTCCGACAGCAGGCCGTTGGGCTCCTGCTCCAGGCTGTGGCGGATGTGCGCGGCCAGCGGCACGTGCGCCAGCAGCTGCTGGCCAAAGACCTCTTGCCGCAGCGTGTGGGTGCCCTCCACGTAGCGGCGGCCCAGCGGCGTGAGCTGCAGGTCGCCGCGGTCGAACTGCGCCAGGCCCAGCAGCGCCACGGCATGCGCCACGGGCAGCAGCTCGGTGTCGACCAGCCCGGTCTCCTCGGCCAGCCGCGGCAGGTCGGAGCGGCCCTGGAAGGGCTCCTCCACCAGCAGCTCCAGCAGGCCGTCCATGCGTGCCACGTCGGCCTCGGGCAGGCGCTCGGTGATCTGCGGCTGGGCCGGCTCGCCGGAGCGCCGGCCGCGCGTGCCGCCGATGGTCATGAGGGCATACACCTCGTCGATCAGGGCCCGCACGTCCGGGCCGTCCGGGTCACGCGGCTGCGGCAGCTGCACGGAGATCTGGCAGCGGATGCGCCCGGGGTCGCTGGCGAAGATCAGCACCCGGTCGGCCATCAGGATGGCTTCTTCGATGTTGTGCGACACCACCAGCATGGCCCGGGTGGGCAGCGTGCCGCCGTGCCACAGGTCCAGGATGTCTTCGCGCAGGCGCTCGCCGGTGAGCACGTCCAGGGCCGAGAACGCCTCGTCCATGAGCAGCACGTCCGGCTCGATCACCAGCGCGCGGGCCAGGCCCACGCGCTGGCGCATGCCGCCCGACAGTTCCCGGGGCAGCGCGCCCTCGAAGCCGGCCAGGCCGATGAGCCCGATCGCGGCCTCGGCCTTGGTGGCCCGCTCGGCCGGCGGCAGGCCGCGCGCCTCCAGGCCCAGTTCCACGTTCTGCTGCACCGTAAGCCATGGGAACAACGCAAACGACTGGAACACCATGCTGATGGCCCGCGCCGGCGCATAGAGCGGCTGGCCGCGGTAGCGCACCTGGCCGTGGTCGGCCGCGATCAACCCGGCCATGATGCGCAGCAAGGTGCTCTTGCCCGAGCCCGAGGGCCCCAGCAGCGCCACGATCTCGCCCTCGCGCAGCGTGAAGTCCACGCCCGCCAGCACCGCCCGCTCGCGGCCATCGGCCGACCGGAAGGTCTTGGCCACCTGTTGCAACTCGATCACGGCTTGGCCCACGGAACGGTCCCTTGACTCAGAAATGCATGCGGTCCTCGGCCAGGCGGTACAGCCGGCGCCAGACAAAGTGGTTCAGGCCCATCACGAACACGCACATCACGCCGATGCCCAGCGCAATGCGCGGAAAGTCGCCCAGCGCCGTCATGCGGGCGATGTAGCTGCCCAGGCCGTGCGCCTCCAGCGAGGTGGCGCCCCAGGTGACCGACTCGGCCACGATGCTGGCATTCCAGGAGCCGCCGCTGGCCGTGATGGCACCGGTCACGAAGCTGGGAAACACCGCCGGCAGCAGGAAACGCCGCCACAGGAGCCAGCCCTTGAGGCCCAGGTTGCGTGCTGCATCCCGCAGCTCCGCCGGCACGCTGGAGGCCCCCGCGATGACGTTGAAGAGGATGTACCACTGCGTGCCGAACACCATCAGCGGCGACAGCCACAGGTCCGGGTTCAAGTCCCAGTACACGATGGGCAGCACCACCACCGGGAACAGCAGGTTGGCCGGGAAGGCCGCCAGGAACTGCGCCACCGCCTGCAGCCGGCCCGACCAGCGCGGGTTCATGCCGATCCACACGCCCACCGGCACCCACACCAGGGAAGCCAGCGTGATGAGCACCAGCACGCGCGCCAGCGTGTAGAGCCCCAGCACGAACACGTGCCCCGCCTCCTGCCAGCCCACCTCGGCATGCACGAAGCTGCCCAGCCGCCACAGCGCAAACAGCACTGCCGCCGCCAGCAGGGCATCCCAACCGCGCTGCAATGCAGCCGGCACGGCGCGGGGCCGGGCGCGGATGGAGGTGCCATCGAACGGGCGCCTGAACAGCGTCAGGCTGCGCTCGAACTGGCGCACCGCCCAATGGCCCAGGCGGCGCACCCGTGCCGTGCGGCGCAGCCAGGCCAGCAGCCAGGAGCGCGGTGCGGTCTCGGGGCCGCTTTCTTCGAAGCGGAACTTGTCGGCCCAGGCCACCAGCGGGCGGAACAGCAGTTGGTCATACAGCAGGATCACCACCAGCATGCCGGCGATGGCCCAGCCGATGGCGCCCAGGTCGCGTGCCTCGATCGCCAGCGCGATGTACGACCCCACCCCCGGCAGCTTGATGTTCTGGTTCGACACCGAGATGGCCTCCGAGGCCACCACGAAGAACCAGCCGCCCGACATGGACATCATCATGTTCCACAGCAGGCCGGGCATGGCAAAAGGCAGCTCCAGGCGCCAGAAGCGCTGCCAGCCCGACAGCTGGAACACCCGCGCCGCCTCCTGCAGCTCGGCCGGCACGGTGCGCAGCGACTGGTACAGGCTGAACGCCATGTTCCAGGCCTGCGACGTGAAGATGGCAAAGATCGCCGCGCATTCCACGCCGATGAGGTTGCCCGGGAACAGCGCAATGAACCCCGTCACCGTGATCGACAGGAAGCCCAGGATGGGGATGGACTGCAGGATGTCCAGCAGCGGCACCAGCACCCGCCCGGCCGCACGCACCTTGGCCGCCAGCACGGCAAACAGCACGCTGAACACCAGCGACGCCATCAGCGCCATGAACATGCGCAACGTGCTGCGCAGCAGGTAGTACGGCAGGTGCCAGGGGTCCAGCGTCAGCGGCAGCGTGTCGCCCAGCTGGTACGGCCGGGCCATCTGCGAGGCGCCAAAACCCAGCAGCACCAGGACCACCAGCACCAGCGGCAGCAGCGCCCAGTCCCAGCGGTTGACACCGGCGTCGACGGTCTGCCGGGGAAAGAATTCGTGGTGGTGGCTCATGGGTCCGGTCTATCGCGCCGGCCCCTCCTGCGCCTGATTCGCGGCTTGATTCACCGCCCGATCGAAGCTGCCCAGCACATGCGCCACGTTGTCGCCGATCTCGGCCACCGCATAGCCGCCGTCCAGGATGAACAGCACCGGCAAGCCGAGCGCGGCCAGCGCCTGGCCCAGGCGCACGTACTCCGGCTCACGCAGCTGGAACTTCGAGATCGGATCGTCCGCGAAGGTGTCCACACCGAGCGACACCACCAGCGCCTGGGGTGCATAGCGGCGGATGCGCTCGCAGGCCTGGGCCAATGCCGCAAACCAGCGCTCGTTGTCGCAGCCCGCCGGCAGCGGATAGTTCTGGTTGAAGCCCGCACCGGTCCCCTGACCGGTTTCATCCGCGTGGCCCAGGTAGAACGGGTACTCGGTCCTGGGGTCGCCGTGGAGGGACTGGAACAGCACGTCCGCACGGTCGTAGAAGATGGTTTGCGTGCCGTTGCCGTGGTGATAGTCCACGTCGAGCATCGCGACACGCTGCGCGCCGTCGTCCAGGAAGGCCTGCGCCGCCACCGCGGCGTTGTTGATGAAGCAGTAGCCGCCCAGGAAATCAGGCCCGGCATGGTGGCCAGGCGGGCGCGACAAGGCAAACACTGCCCGCTCGCCGGCACGGATATGGCGCTGGGCCGTGAGCGCAATCTCCGCTCCCAGCCGCGCCGCAGCCCAGGTGCCCGCCGTCAGCGGCGTGCCGCTGTCGAATGAATACAAGCCCAGCTGCGCGACGAAGTTGTCCGGCTCCACGTCGTGCCGCAAGCCGCGGATCGGCCAGACCGCAGGCAGCGCATCACGCGTCTGGCCGAGGGCGCTCCACGCATCCCAGGCCCGCTCCAGGAAGCGCAGGTAGCGCGGCGCATGCACGCGCTCGATGGGCGCCAGCGAAAACGACTCCGGCGCCAGCACCGGCCCCAGGGCACGCGCCTGCAGCGCCGCCAGCACAAAATCAGCCCGCTCCGGTTTCTCGAAGCACGGCACCAGCTCACCCCGGTAGAACTCGAATTCGCCGCGGTGCGCGCGGTGTCGGTCGCTGTAGATGATGTGCATCGGCACAGTCTATCCAACCGACTCGCCCACTTCGGCCCGCGTCCAGGGTGGGGAGGCGGGCCACGGCACGGGGATTGCCGCACCCGTTCAAGCCTTGAGTCGGGATCAACAATTCAATTGGATTGGGCGCGCCCTGCGCATGGTCTGGCGCGGAGTTCGACACGCTGCTGGACAAACCACCAGTGCACACGCAGCCCAAGAGCCGTATCCTGGCACAGGAGGATGCTTGCGCCTGATCCGACCCGCCCTGGGCAGACCCCTTGATCCTGCAGCGCGATCGAACCGTGCCGGGACGCTCGTCCGCACCGGCGTCCCACGCTTGACCCTTGGATGCGCGCTTGCCATCGCCCTGCTGGGCACCGCCAGCCCGGCCGCACTGGCCACCGAGGGCTGGCTGCCCAGCATGCGCTCGCGCATCACCCCGCAAGACCTCCCCCGCCCTCCCGACGTGCCGGACGATGCAACACTGGAGGCCTCTGGCGCCCGGATCGGCGAAGTGCGCATGGACCGCCGCAACGTGTTCGACCTCCGCATCCCCGAGGAAGACACGGCGCTGTTCCGCTTTGCCAACTGGCTGCACGTGCACACGCGCGAGAGCACCCTTGCAACGCAATTGCTGTTCAAGCCGGGCGACCCCTACGACACCCGGCTGTTGCAGGAGTCCGAGCGGCTGCTTCGCGCCAACCCCTTCCTGGGCGACGCGCGCATCATGCCCGTGGCCTACCGCGACGGCATCGTGGACCTGGAGATCGTGACCCAGGACGTCTGGACTCTCAACCCCGGCGTGTCCTTCGGCCGCCAGGGGGGCGCCAACAACAGCGGCATCGGCCTTTCAGAACTCAACCTGCTGGGCATGGGCTCCGAACTGGCGATCTCCGTCAAGTCCGACGTGGACCGCCATTCCCGCACGCTCTTGTACCGCGACCGGCAGGTAGCCGGCACCTGGTGGGGCGTAGCCACCCGGTACTCCAACAACAGCGACGGGCAGTCGCGCGAATTCACGCTCGACCACCCGTTCTATGCCCTGGACACCCGGTGGGCCGCCGGTTTTTCGACCAAGAGTACGCAAAGCGTGGAGTCGCGCTACCAACTGGGCCAGGCCATCGACGAGTTCAACCTGAACCAGCGCAACCGCACGGTCTATGCCGGCCGCTCCGAGGGCCTGGTTGGCGGCTGGGCCACCCGCTGGACCGTGGGCCTGAGCCACGAGGAACACCGCATCGATCCGGTCGCGGCACCCGGCAGCGGCGTGGCCCCCGAATACCGTCGGCTCACCTATCCCTGGCTGGGCATCGAGCGGGTGCAAGACGACTTCCTCAAGACCCGCAACCAGGACCAGATCGGCAAGACCGAGGACTACTCCCTGGGCTGGCAGGCCCAGGCACGCGTGGGCGTGGCGGCGCTCGGGTTCGGCTCCGACCGAGACGCCGTGATCTTCGACACCCGCGTGTCCAAGGGGCTACACAACTCGCCCGAACAAACCCTGCTGCTCGCCGCGGCCGCCAGCGGCCGACTGGAAAGCGGGCACCTGGAAGGCGCCTTGTTCAGCGCCTCGGGGCGCTACCACCTGCGCCACTCGCCCAAGGCCTCGTCGTTCCTGGGGCTGTGGGTGGACCGCGGCACCGGCCTGGATGCCGACCAGGCCCTGCAACTGGGCGGCGACACCGGCCTGCGCGGCTACCCGCTGCGCTACCAGACCGGCAACGGCCGGTGGCTGTTCACCGCAGAGCAACGCGCCTTCACCGACTGGTACCCCTGGCGGCTGTTCAACGTGGGTGGCGCGGTCTTCTACGACATGGGCCGCACCTGGGGTGGCAACCTGGCCGGCGAACCCTCGCAAGGTCTGCTCAGGGACCTGGGCTTCGGCCTGCGGCTGGGCAACAGCCGGTCGGCGCTCGGCAACGTGGTGCACATCGACCTGGCGTTCCCGCTGGATGGCGACGCGTCGATCCGCAAGGTCCAGTTCATTGTCGAAACCCGGCGCAGCTTCTGACCTATGCGCTGGGGCAACCCCCAAGCCGGCCACAATCCCGGCATGTCCGAAGACAGCCAGATCGCGATTCCGCCGTCCTTCATCGCCCTGTTCATGTCGCCTGGGCGACTCAAGCCCACGGCCACGCGCGACGTCATTGCCCAGCGCTACGAATATTGCGAGGACCTGGCCACCCTGCTCACGGAGCATGCCAAGACCGTGCATTGGCAGCTGGGCGTCACCGAAGCGGACGTGCTGGAGCGCATCCACCGCGGCCTGCTGGCCGACGAGTCGGGCACCACGGCAGCCGAAGCCGGGTGGGTGCTGCGGCGCCTGGCCGAACTCCTGGAGTGGCCAGACCCTTCCTGACCCCTGGGTTTGAGGGTGCGCGGTTACCACATATCCCGTGCATCAAAGCTGGATTTGGATATAATACACAGCTTCATTTGTGCTCGATTCAGCCGTGCGTCATTGATACCGATGCGTGACACCAATGCGCAGGCTCCGATCAGCAGTACCGACCGGAGTTCTTCAGCGGAAGACCCCAGCACATGTGAAACCCTCGAGATCGCCGTAGCCCTCGGTCGATGATTTATCACATCAATGACCAAAAGGCCCCCCCGGAAGATCGAAGCCCGTTACCAATGACTCGGTGGCGGGCTTTTCTTGTTTTTGGTCGTGGGGCTGGGAGTTTGTCGGTCTTGAGAAGCCGCCTTTCAAACCGGCGGACCATCCCCAGATGTACTTGGGTCACGACAACCGGGCCTCTTCACTTTTAGGAATCGCATGTCCGTCAAGAAATCCGCTCCCTCTACCGCGCTGGCCGATGATACGGTGATTGCCACCGCACCTGCTCCAGCGGCGCGGCCGAGGAAAGCCGCCAAACGTGTGACCGCAGCCGCGGCCAAGGACACGGCCCCGAACCCTCGCACCAAGGCGACGGTCACCGAGGTGGTTGCCGATGCAGATTTCTCTGACCTGGAACTCGACGTGGAAGGCGAAGCCGACGCCGAGGAAGTGACCGGCGCCGACAAGGTGGCCGCGGACAGCGCCGAAGTCAAGGCCAAGGCCAAGCCCTTGCGCATGAAGGTGCCCAAGTCCAAGGAACGCGCACTTATCCGCGAGTTCGGCCTGGACGTGGCCGCCCTGACCGAAGACGAAGTCGAGAAGCGCCGCAGCGAGCTGCGGGCTCTCGTCAAGATGGGCAAGACGCGCGGCTTCCTGATCCAACAGGAAATCAAGGACCACCTGCCCGAGAAGCTGGTCGACGCCGAAGTGCTGGAAGCCATCGTGAAGATGCTCAACGACATGGCCATTGCCGTGTACGAGCAGGCTCCCGACGCCGCCACCCTGCTGGTCGAAGGCAGCACCGGCACCGCCGCCACCGACGAAGAAGCCGAGGAAGCCGCGGAAGCCGCGCTGTCCACGGTGGACTCCGAATTCGGCCGCACCACCGACCCCGTGCGCATGTACATGCGCGAAATGGGCTCGTTCGAACTGCTCACCCGCGAGGGCGAGATCGAGATCGCCAAGCGCATCGAAGGCGGCCTGCAGGCCATGATGCTGGCCATCTCGGCCGCGCCGTCGATCATGGCCGAGATCCTGGACTACGGTGACAAGGTCGCTGCCGGCGAGATGGCCATCTCTGACGTGGTCGATGGCTTCGTGGTCACCGGCGAGGCTGATGACTACGTGGCCGAAGAAGACGTGGACTCCTTCGATGACGACGACGAAGGCAGCGGCGGCGTGGCCATGACTCGGCGCCTCGAAGAAATGAAGGCGACCGCGCTGGAGCGCTTCGCGGCCATGCGCATCAGCTTCGGCAAGCTGCGCAAGGCGTTCGAGAAAGACGGCCACGGCACAGCCCCGTACCGCGCCGCCCAGCAGTCGCTCAGCGACCAGCTCATGACCGTGCGCTTCACGGTCAAGACGATCGACAAGCTCTGCGCCATGCTGCGCTCGCAGGTGGACGAAGTGCGCCGCCATGAACGTGACATTCGCAAGATCGCGGTCGACAAGTGCGGCATGCCGCAGCAGCATTTCATCGACACGTTCCCGCCCAACGCCTTGAACCAGGCCTGGGTCGTGACCGAGGTCGCCGCCGGCAAGCCCTACAGCGCAGCGCTGGGCCGCAACGTGCCGGCCGTGCAGGAACTGCAGACCAAGCTGGCAGCCCTGCAGAGCCGTGCCGTGGTGCCACTGGAGGAACTGAAGGCGATCAACAAGCAGATGAACGCCGGCGAAAGCTCGTCGCGCGCTGCCAAGGAAGAAATGATCGAGGCGAACCTGCGCCTGGTGATTTCCATCGCCAAGAAGTACACCAACCGCGGCATGCAATTCCTCGACCTGATCCAGGAAGGCAATGTGGGCCTGATGAAGGCGGTGGAGAAGTTCGAATACCGCCGCGGCTTCAAGTTCTCCACCTATGCCACCTGGTGGATCCGCCAGGCCATCACGCGGGCGATTGCCGACCAGGCCCGGACCATCCGCGTGCCGGTGCACATGATCGAGTCGATCAACAAGATGAACCGGGTGACCCGGGCTCATCTGCAGGAGTTCGGCTTCGAGCCCGACGCCGCGACGATCGCCGAGAAGCTGGGCCTGCCGGAAGCCAAGGTGCGGCAGATCATGAAGATCGCCAAGGAGCCGGTGTCGATCGAATCGCCGGTGGGCGACGAAGGCGACACCACGCTGGGCGACTTCATCGAAGACACGCACAACGTGGCGCCCATGGAAGCGGCCATGCAGTCGGGCCTGCGTGCCGTGGTGGGCGAGTTGCTGGATGGCCTCACCGCGCGTGAAGCCAAGGTGCTGCGCATGCGCTTCGGCATCGGCATGAGCAGCGACCATTCGCTCGAAGAAGTCGGCAAGCAGTTCGACGTGACCCGCGAGCGCATCCGCCAGATCGAGGCCAAGGCGATGCGCAAGCTCAAGCACCTGAGCTGCACAGAGAAGCTGCGCGCCTACGCTGACGCGCTGTAAGCGCAGAAGCACGGCAAAAGGCCGCCCGGTGGGCGGCCTTTTGCTTTTGGCTTGGGGATCAAGCCGACGTGCGTTCGAGCACCGGGTAATCCGTGTAGCCCGCGGCCCCGCCGCCGTACAAGGTATCGCGGTTCAGCAGGGCCAGCGGCGCGTCGTCGCGCAGCCGGGCCACCAGGTCGGGGTTGCTGATGAAGGGCTTGCCGAACGCCACCATGTCAGCCGTACCGCCAGCGACTGCGTCCAGCGCCATGTCGCGGGTATAGCCGTTGTTGACGATCCAGGCGCCGGACTCGTTGCCCCGCGTGAAGCGGCTGCGCAGTGCGGCGTAGTCGAATGGCGCCACGTCGCGCGGCCCGCCGGTGGCGCCTTCCACCACATGGATGAACGCCAGTTTCAGCGGTGCAAGCTGTTCGACGACGTAGTTGAACAGGCCTTGCGCATCGCTGTCCTGCTGCGCGTCGTTGGCCGGCGTCACGGGTGACAGGCGCACGCCGGTGCGGCCAGCGCCGATCTCGGCGACCACCGCCTGCATCACCTCCAGCAGGAGCCGCACACGGTTTTCCTTCGGGCCGCCATACGCGTCGGTGCGGTCATTGACGCTGTCGCGCAGGAACTGCTCCAGCAGGTAGCCATTGGCGCTGTGCACTTCCACGCCGTCGAAGCCGGCGCTGATGGCGTTGCGAGCCGCCTGGCGGTACTCCGCCACGATGCGCGGCAGTTCATCCAGTTGCAGGGCACGCGGCTCGGACACGTCCTCGAAGCCCTTGGCGGTGAACGTCTTGCTGTTGGCGCGCCGCGCCGTACTGGACACGGGCGACTGCCCGTTGGGCCGCAGCGACACGTGGGAAATGCGCCCCACGTGCCAGAGTTGCAGCACGATCTTGCCACCCTTGGCATGCACCGCATCGGTCACGCGGCGCCATCCAGCCACCTGCTCGGGGCTGTAGATGCCCGGGGTATCCAGATATCCCTGCCCTTCCGGCGAGATCTGCGTGGCCTCGGTCACGATCAGGCCGGCCGCCGCGCGCTGCTCGTAGTAGGTGGCCATCAGCGGCGTGGGCGTGCGGCCCGCGCCGGCGCGGTTGCGCGTGAGCGGCGCCATCACGACGCGGTTGGTGGCGGCGATGTCGCCGAAGCGGATGGGATCGAACAAGGTGGGCATGGGCAGGGTGCTTGGTGGAATTGAGATGGGCTTCATGCTACGGCGTGCCGCAACAACACTGCTGCCTGCAGGCCTTGGCAAAACCGGCTAGGAAGAAGTCACCCGGGGCTTGCGCCGCATCCCGCGTGGGGCCAGGGACGCCACCAGCCGTTCCGCGAGCGCGGCCTGCGCCTGGGCCGCATGCGTGTCGCGCTCTTTGTTGGCCACGCTCCGGGCGAGGTCGGCCACCTGCCCCGTGAGCGAGGCTTCGCGGGCTTGCATCTGCCGGCCTTCCTCCGCGAGGCGGCTCACTTCGGCCTGCAGTCGGGCGGCCAGTTGCACCTGCTGCGTCTGCTCGGTGCGCGCCTCGGCGTGCACGGTGTCCAGCTTGCGCTCCAGCGCCTCGGCGCGCTTGTCGGCCTTGGACCGGGCGCTTCGCTCGGCCTCGATCTCCAGGGCCGCCCGGCGTTCTGCGGCGGCGGAACGCTCCTGTGCGACGGCCACGTCGCGCCGGGCCGACTCGCGCACCTCGGCCAGTTCGACCGCACTGCGCTCCAGGCGGCGCTGCAAGTCCGCCACCTGCCGGCGGGCGTCAGCGAGATTCGCATCGATGGCCGCACGGGCCAGTTTTTCCTGTTCCAGCACGTTGGCCCGCTCCGCCAGGTCGTGCTGCAACCGCGTCACCTTGCCGGCGGCTTCGAAAGCTGCGGCCTCCGCGATGGCGGCACGCTCTTTCTCGGACTCCACGTTGGCCACGGCGGCGGCCATGGCCTCTTGCAGCCGCTGGTCGAAGTCGTGGCGCGTCTGCGCCAGCGCTGTGTCCCAGAAGTGCCGGGCGGCCTGCAGCACCGGATCCGGCAGATCAGGCGGAGCGGAGAACGCGCCCGGGTCCTGGATGCGGCTGCCCAGGTGCTTGAACCAGGCCTCCAGGTGCGGGCTCACCGTGTTGGGCGAGCCGCGGCCGATCTTCAGCCTCACCCGCTCGATGGTTGGACGCGCACCTTCCAGCAGCAAGGCATCGCAAGCCTTCCACACATCGGTGTCGGTGATTCCGCGGTTCATGCCGGTTTCCTTGTTCAATGCCCAAGCCAGATCAGAACTAGTCACGATAATGGAAACTTATCGTGATCTGATGAAGATCAATTGTTATACATCATACATACACAGTGAAATATCATATATCCACCCTTCCTCCGCAGCCCCTGGAGGCACTGGCCGACTTGCCGCCGCTGGATCCGCAGAGCCTGGGCCCCATGGCCGAAGAAGCGGAACGTGCGTTGCTGCAAGAGGGCGAATCGCCGCACACGCTGCGCAGCTACCGTTCGGCGCTGCGCTACTGGGCCGCCTGGTACGCATTGCGCTATCGCTCGCCCATCGCCCTGCCCTTGCCGGAAGCCGCGCTGGTGCAGTTCGTGGTGGACCACGCGCAGCGCGTCAATGCCGAAGGTGCTTTGGTATGCGAGATGCCCCTGCAGGTCGACCAGGCGCTGGTGCGCGGCGGCTTCAAGGCGGCGCTGGGGTCACCGGCGCTGAATACGCTGCTGCATCGCGTCAGCGTCATGTCCAAGCTCCACAGCCTGGAGCAACTCCCCAACCCCTGCCAGCAGCCGCGCGTGCGCGACCTGCTCTCCAGGACGCGGCAAGCCCATGCCCGGCGCGGCGCTTTACCCGCGAAGAAGCCCGCGCTGACGCGGGAGCCGCTGGAGGCCATGCTGCAAACCTGCGACGACTCCCTGGCCGGACTGCGCGACCGGGCGCTGCTGCTGTTTGCCTGGTCCAGCGGCGGGCGCCGCCGCTCGGAGGTGACCCTGGCCACACTGGAAAACACGCGGCACGAGGGCGATGCGTTCGTTTTCAAGCTGCACCGCTCCAAGACCAATCCGCATGGCACCGACCGGGCCGAGAACGACAAACCCGTGGCCGGGCGCGCTGCGCAGGCCTTGCAGGCCTGGATCACCGCGGCCGGCCTGAAATCAGGGCCGATCTTCCGGCGCGTGCGCCGGGGCGGTGTCGTCGCCGAGCCTCTTTCGCCGGCGGCCGTGCGAGACATCGTGAAGAAGCGCTGCGAGCTGGCTGGCCTGGACCCGGCCTACTCCGCCCACTCCCTGCGCTCGGGGTTCGTCACGGAGGCAGGCCGGCAGCATGTGCCGCTGGGCGAGACGATGGCGCTCACGGGGCACCGCTCGGTGGCCTCGCTGCTGGGGTATTTCCGGCAGGACGCGACCAGCTCGCAAGCAGCACGCCTGCTGGATCCCCCGGAGTGAATCACTGGCCTGCCGCACGCCACGCGTCATGCAACTCACCGCACGCAAGCCTCACGAAACCATGTTCCAGTAAATAGAAACACCATTCCATTTTCATGCGCAGTAGGTAGTCTTGCACCGTTCCAACAACACATCGATTCGGAGACAAGTGCATGAAAACCAAACAATCCCGCCTGCAACTGATCGCCATGGCCTTTGCGAGCGTCGCGGCGACGCCGGCCTTGGCCGTTGACTGGCCGGCCGGCTTTTCGAAGTGTGCGGATGAAGGTGGGGACTGCAAGGTCGGCGCGACCCCACGCGAGGTGTCGTTCGGCTTGAAGAACCTATGGCTGGTGAAGACGCTGTCAGGCACCACGGTGCCCTGCACGGTGGCCACGTTCGGCTCTGACCCCAACCCAGGCGTCACGAAGAAGTGTGCGGTCGGCCCGATACCGGCTCCGGCGCCTGCCCCGACTCCCGCACCTACTCCTGCCCCGACGCCCGCGCCCACCCCTGCTCCAACACCCGCGCCAGCCCCGGCACCCGCACCCACAGCAGGCCATAGCGGCGGCTACGCCGGGCAGGTGACCGGCGGCGGCAGCGTGGTCGCGGTGACGGTGACCACCGCGGCGCAAATGCAAACGGCGATCGACGCCTACTCCGGCACCGGCGGGTTGGTCGTCCGCTACAGCGGCAGCTTCGATTTTTCGTCCATCACCGATACCTGCGCGCAGTGGCAAAAGCCAGACGGCGACATCGTAGAGATCAAGAACAAGAAGGACATCACCATCGAGGGCACCAATGGTTCCTCCGCCAACTTCGGGCTGGCGATCAAGGCGGACGTGTCCAACGTCATCATCCGCAACATGACCATCGGCCTGCTGCCGGGCTCGATCGACGCCATCGGCATCGAAGGCCAGGGCGGCAAGTTCCCGGGCTACGTCTGGATCGACCACAACACGCTGTTCAGCAGCCTGGCGGAATGCTCCGGCGCCGGTGACCTGGAATTCGACGGGCTGATCGACAACAAGGCCGGTGCCCACCACATCACCTACTCGTACAACCACATCCACGACCACCAGAAGGTGGGCCTGATCGGCTCCAGCGACAGCGATGCCAGCGACCGCTACATCACGTTCCACCACAACGTCTACCAGAACGTGAAGTCGCGGCTGCCCCTGCAGCGCGCCGGCTACACGCACCTCTACAACAACCTGTACAGCGGCGTGCTGACCTCGGGCGCCAACATCCGCATGGGCGGGTTCTCGCTGATCGAAAGCAATTACTTCGAGAACGCACAGAACCCCGTGACCTCGCGCGACAGTTCGGCAATCGGCTATTGGGAGCTGCGCAACAACAACGTCATGAGCCCGGCCGACTTCAGCCGCTTCGGCATCACATGGGTGCCCAGCGAGTCGACGCCCACGCGTGATGCCACCGACTGGATCAGCACCAGCAACTTCCCCGTGGGCATTCCGTACGGCTACACCGCGCAGGATCCGGTGTGCGTGAAGCAGAATCTGCCCGCCGCGGCGGGGGCCGGCAAGTCATTGGCGACGCTGGCCTGCAACTGACGGCACTCGGCGCCGGGCCGCTCCCAAGGCGGCCCGGATCCCCATGTGTGATCTGCCGAGGCCCCCATCGGCAGATGGGTCCGCCACTCAGCTGGCAAACTTGTCCGTGGCCTGCAGCAGCCGCTCCAGGATGCCCGGTTCCTTGAAGGCGTGCCCCGCGTCGTGCACGAGGTGAAACTCGGCTTCCGGCCAGGCCTTGTGCAGTTCCCACGCGGTCTTGGCCGGTGTGGCCATGTCGTACCGGCCCTGCACGATGACGCCGGGGATGCCGCGCAGCTTGCCGGCGTCTTGCAGCAGTTGCTGGTCGACCAGGAAGCCGTGGTTCACGAAGTAGTGGTTCTCGATGCGTGAGAACGCCAGTGCGTAGTGCGGATCGCTATGGACCTCGTCGACCGCCGCATCCGGCAGCAAGGTGATGGTGCGGCCCTCCCAGCGGCTCCAGGCCACGGCGGCCTGAATCTGCGCCTGCATGTCCGTGCCGGTGAGGCGGCGGTGGTAGGCGCCCATCAGGTCGTGCCGCTCCGCCACCGGGATGGGTGCCACGAAGTGCTCCCACTCGTCCGGGAAGATCCAGGACGCCCCTTCCTGGTAGTACCAGAGCAGCTCTTCGTGGCGCACGGTGAAGATGCCGCGCAGGACCAGCTCGCTGACGCGGTCCGGGTGGGTTTGTGCGTAGGCCAGTGCGAGGGTGCTGCCCCAGGAGCCGCCGAACACCAGCCACTTGGGCACGCCCAGCTGGGTGCGCAGCTTTTCGATGTCGGCGACCAGGTGCCAGGTGGTGTTGGCCTCGATACCGGCATGCGGGGCGGACCGCCCGCAGCCGCGCTGGTCGAACAGCAGCACGCAGTATTTGTCGGGGTTGAACAGGCGGCGATGCTCCGGGCTGCAGCCGCCGCCCGGCCCGCCGTGCAGGAACACGGCCGGTTTGCCAGCCGGGTTGCCGCACAGCTCCCAGTACACGCGGTGGCCATCGCCCACATCCAGCATGCCCGATTGGAACGGCGTGATCGGGGGGTACAAGGCGGGGCGTGCCGCAGGGGTTGGGGGCTGAGGGTTCATGCGGGCCATGGTACCTGCCGTCTACGGGGGCATTCAAGCACGCGCAGCGATCTCGTCCAGGCGTTTCATCAACTCGCCAAACCGGATCGGCTTGGCAATATAGGCCGCAAAACCGGCCGCCAAGCCGCGGGCCACGTCATGCGGCATGGCGTCGGCCGATACGGCGATGACCGGCACGCCGCTCAGGGCCGGGTCGCCGCGCAGCGCCTGCAGCACCTCGTAGCCGCTCATGCCAGGCAGTTGGATGTCCAGCAGGATGGCCCCCGGAGGCTCGGCCCGCGCCTGGGCCAGGCCACTGGGCCCATCGGAGGCCGTCAACAGTTCCAGGTCGGGGCGGCTCTCGAAGATGGCGCGCATCAGCGCCACATTGACCAGGTTGTCCTCGATGTACAGCACACGCAGCGAGCGGCCCGCCTGTGGCACCGCCACCGGCGCCGGCGGGCCTGCGGCCACCACACCGCCAAGCGCCAGCGGCATGTCGATCCAGAAGCTGGCGCCCAGGCCCGGCACGGACTCGGCGCCGAGCGTGCAGTGCATTAGCTCGGCCAGCTGCTTGGACAAGGCCAGCCCGATGCCCGAGCCCTGGACGCCGGAGTCTTCGCGACCCAGGCGCTCGAAGGGCCGGAACAGCTTTTCGATCTGCTCCGGCGGCAGGCCCAGCCCGGTGTCGCTGACGGTGAGGCGCAGGCGCCCCGGCGCGACCCTGCGGCAACGCACCTCCACGCGCCCGCCCTCATGGTTGTACTTGATGGCGTTGGACAGCAGGTTCAACAGCACCTGGCGCAGCCGGGTCCGGTCGGCCACCACCGCCCAGCCGTCATCGTCCTGCCGCTCCACCACCAAGGCCACTTGTCGCCCGTCGGCCGCCATCTTGCACATCGCAGCCGCCTCCTGGACCACCGGCTGGAGTTCGACCCGCTCGAGACGCACGTTCAGACGGCCCACCTCGATGCGGGCCAGGTCCAGCAGTTCGTCGATCAGCACGAGCAGGTGCTCGCCCGCCTGGCGGATTTCGGACACCCAGCGCTGCTGCCGGGCGTCCTGGCCGGAGGTTTCCAGGATCTGCGCGAAGCCGAGGATGGCGTTCATCGGCGTGCGCAGTTCATGGCTCATGCGCGACAGGAAGTCCGACTTGGCCCGGTTGGCCCGCTCGGCGTCGTCGCGCGCGGCTTCGAGCGCCACGGTGCGCTCCCGGACACGAGTCTCCAGGCCGCGATTGGCGTCCCGCAAGGCTTCCTCCGAGCGCCGCCGCTCGGTGATGTCACGCAGCACGCCTTGTACACCCACCACGTGCACCCCCAGGCGGATGGGCGTGGCGTTCGCTTCGATGACCAGGGGCAAGCCATCCCGGCGCAACGCGGCCAGCTCGAAATTGCGCACGGTTTCGCCGGCCATGACGCGGACGATCAACTGGGTGGCCCGTTCACGGCTCTCGGGCGCCACATGTTCCACCAAGGCAGTGGACAGCCATTCCTCCGGCGCAAAGCCGAACAGGTCGCGCACGGCCGGCGACACGTAGCTGAACACGCCTGGCGCGGCGAGCTGGAAGATCAGGTCCACGTTCATCTCGGCGATGCCGCGGAACTTTTCTTCCCGGTCCAGCAGCGCGGCCTCGGCACGCTTGCGCTCCTCCACGTCGATCAGCGTGCCCAGGGCGCGCAGGGGCCGGCCGTGCGCGTCGCGGTCGATGATGCGGCCGCGCAAGACAGTCCAGCGCCAACCGAGCCGCTCGTGCCGCAGCCGGGCTTCCACACGCAACTGGGGCACCTGGCCCTCCAGATGGGCCTGCAGGCTGGGCTTGCTGGCCTCCAGGTCGTCGGGGTGCGCGCGTTCGCGCCAGAACGAGAGCGTGGGCGGCAGGTCCGCGGCCTCCAGGCCGATGATGCGGGCGCATTCCGGGCTGGCATGCACCGTCTCGCGCAGCACGTCGCAATCCCACAGGCCGGCACCGGCTGCCTCCATGCCCAGGCGAAACCGCAGCTCGCTCTCGGCCAGCTGCGCCTGCGAGGCGTCGATGGTGGCTTGGGCCTGCCGCGCGGAGGCCAGCAAGCCGTTGATCGCGTCCGTCACGGCATCCAGCACGTCCGGCCGCCAGCGGCCGGTGGCGCGGCGCTCCAGCACCAGCACCTGCTGGGTGGCGCCTGGCCGCAGGAGATCGATGTCCCGCACGAAGCGCGCCACCCGGGTGAGGTGCTGGGTGACCATGTACTGGAACACCAGCAGCAGGAACAGGCTCACCAGCAGGGTCTTGATGCCATTGCCCAGGAGTTGGGTCAGTGCGCGGTTCCAGACCCGCGCCAACGCCCGGTCGCCGCTGGCCGCCACGCGCAAGGTCCCGATCGCCGCGGCATAACCGGGCTGGTCGCGCCGCAATTCGATGGCCACCTCCAGGCGATGCCGCGCGACGGCCTCTCCGGCCGACCAGCGCGTCTGGCCGTCCACCTCCACGCTGGCGAACTCGATGTCCGGCAGGCGCAGCAGGCCTTCCAGCTGGGTGCGCACCGCATCGCCGTCGAACTGCCACAGGCTGTGCGCCAGCGACCGTGCGTGGCTGGATTCGATGAAACGGAATGCGGCATCGATGTCACGCAGGTCGCGCCGGTAGTCGCCGTACAACTCGGCGGCGGTGATGAGGGTGGTGAGAAGCGAGCTGAAGGCGATCACCGCCACCAGCAACCGCCGCGCCATGCCGTTGCCGTTGAACAAGGCATTGCGCAGGCCACCCCATCCGGTGGCAGGCACCGGCACCAGGTTCGCACTCATGGCGCAGCCTGACGGATCATCCGTGCGGTGATCTCCTCGCGCAAGCGCTCCAGCTCACCGCTGGCCGCCATGGCCTGCACGGCCTCGCCCACCCGCGGCACCAGCTCGCGGTGCCGATCGTGCAGGAAGTGATAGAGCGCCACGCGCTCCAGCGCCGGAGACAAAGGCCGCAGCGCGGCCGCCAGCCGCAGCCGCCGGTTCACCAGCAGGCCGCTGAACCGGTCGTTCACCGCCACGTCGATGCGGTTGTGGGCCAGCATCTGCATGAGCTGGTCCATCGTGGCCACGGCCTCGACCCGGGCCATGCCGTGGGTGCCCCGTTCGGAAGAGCCCACGCCCCGGACGATGCCGATGGAATACCCGGCGATCGAGCGCCAGCCGTCCACCGGGAAATCGAGCCGGTTCACGAAGGCCGTGGGCTCGATGTAGTTGATGGAAGGCTGCACCGCGATCAGCGAGGGGTACTCGGTTTGTACCGCGAGCACGCGCTGCACCTCGCCGTCCACGCGCCCCTGGCTGGATTCGAGCAGCGCCCGCTTGGCCGGCAGGTCGACGAACTCGATCGGGATGCCGAGACGCTGATAGACGGCCTGCAGGATTTCGGCACCGACCTGCTGGTCGGGGATGTTCTCAAGCCGCGCCAACCGCAGGGGTGCCTGGGCCTGTCCGCTGGCGCCGCCCAGCATCCCCAGCGCCAGCCAGGCGATCGCGGCCGCGCCGCGCCACCCCATGCGTGCCCGAACGGGTTTTCCAGGAGCCAGCGATGCCATGTCAGCCTCCTCGCCTTGCGAGGGGCAGTTTAGTCGCGCAAACCCTCCATGCCGTGCGGGGTTTGCTTCAGCCGGCGCCGGGCCGCCCCAAGGCGGCTGAGTACCCGCTCGGCGGGTGGCGCCGGTACCCCGGTGCCGGGTGCCAACATCTCAGGTGCGAACTTGCTCTCGCAATTGCCGCGCAGCCTCCACCATGTGCCGCAGCGCCGCCTCGGTTTCCGGCCAGCCGCGCGTCTTGAGTCCGCAATCCGGGTTGACCCACAGGTTGTCGGCCGGGATCACCGTGGCGGCCTTCTGCAGCAGCCGCAGCATTTCGCTGGCCTGCGGCACGCGCGGCGAATGGATGTCGTAGACACCGGGGCCGATCTCATTGGGGTAGCGGAAGTCACCGAAGCCGCGCAGCAGCTCCATGTCAGAGCGGCTGGTCTCGATGGTGATCACGTCGGCATCCATGGCCGCGATCTCCGGCAGGATGTCGTTGAACTCCGAATAGCACATGTGGGTGTGGATCTGCGTCTGCGCAGCCACGCCGCTGGCCGAGACGCGGAAGGCGCGCGCCGCCCACTGCAGGTAGCTGCCCCACTGCGCCCGGCGCAGAGGCAGGCCTTCGCGGATGGCGGGCTCGTCGATCTGGATGATGCCGATGCCGGCGGTTTCCAGGTCCTGCACTTCGTCGCGGATGGCGAGGGCGATCTGCAGTGCGGTGTCCGCGCGCGGCTGGTCGTCGCGCACAAACGACCATTGCAGGATGGTGATGGGCCCGGTGAGCATGCCCTTCATCGGCCGCGGCGTCAGGCTTTGGGCGTAGGTGGTCCAGTCCACCGTCATGGGCCGGGGCCGCGACACGTCGCCGAACAGGATGGGCGGCTTCACGCAGCGCGAGCCGTACGACTGTACCCAGCCATTGGCGGTGAAGGCGAAACCTTCGAGCTGCTCGCCGAAGTACTCGACCATGTCGTTGCGCTCGGCCTCGCCGTGCACCAGCACGTCCAGGCCCAGATCCTCCTGCTTGCGCACGGCGTGGGCAATCTCATGCTGCATGAGGCGCCGATACTGGGCCTCGGGCAGGTCGCCCCGCTTGAAGGCAGCGCGTGCAGCACGGATCTCGGCGGTCTGCGGGAATGAGCCGATGGTGGTGGTGGGGAACGCCGGCAGCCGCAGGCGGGCGCGCTGCGCGGCCTGGCGCACCGGGAAGGCCGCACTGCGCTGGTCGGCGTCGGCCGGCAACGCCGCCAGGCGCCGGGCCACGGCAGGGTTCTTCACGCGCGGGCTGGCGGCACGGGCTCCCACGGCTTGGCGAGCGGCCTGCAGGTCGTCGCGCACGGCGGTGTCGCCTTCGGTCAAGGCCCGCTTGAGCGTGTTCAGCTCGGCCAGTTTCTCCTGCGCGCCGGCCAGCCAGCCGCGCAGTTCGGCATCCACCGCGGTGTCGCCGGCCAGGCTCAGCGGCACGTGCAGCAGCGAACAGGACGGCGCAATCCACAACCGCCCGCCACGCCGCGCCAGCGCGGGCCGCAAGGTGGCCAAGGCCCGGTCCAGGTCGGCGCGCCAGGTGTTGCGGCCGTCCAGGATGCCGATGGACAGCTCCCGGTGCGGCGGCAGCCAGTCCAGCACCGCCTGCAGCTCGTGGCCGGCGCGCACCGCATCGATGTGCAGCCCCGCCACCGGCAGCTTGCAGGCCAGGCCCAGGTGGTCTTCCAACGGCGCGAAATAGGTGCTCAGCATCACCGGGATGTCGGTGGCACGCAGCGCGTGGTAGGCGCGCTCGAAGGCCAGCGCCCAGGGGCCCGGCAGGTCCAGGCCCAGAATGGGCTCGTCGATCTGCACCCAGGGCACATCGGCCGCGGCCAGGCGGGTGAGCAGTTCGCTGTATGCCGGCAGCAAGGCATCCAGCAGCGTGAGGCGGTCGAAACCGGCCACCTTTTCCTTGCCCAGCCACAAGAAGCTCAGCGGCCCCACCAGCACCGGCTTGACACGGTGTCCCAGCGCCTGCGCCTCGGCCACCTCGTCCAGCAGGCGCTGCGCGGCCAAGTCAAAGCGCGTCTGCGGGCTGAACTCGGGCACCAGGTAGTGGTAGTTGGTGTCGAACCACTTGGTCATCTCCAGCGCCCGCCGCGTGCCGCCGGCCGCCGCATCGCCACGGGCCAGCGTGAAGTAGCGCGCCAAGGCCGGCTCCTGGGCCGTGAAGCCAAAGCGTGCCGGCTCGCAGCCGAACATCTGGATGTGGTTGGCGACGTGGTCGTACAGGGCGAAATCGCCCACGGTCACCAAGTCCAGCCCGGCGTCGCGCTGCAGCGCCCAGTGCCGTGCCCGCAGGTCACGGGCGGTGGTTTCCAGGGTGTTGGCGTCGATCTCGCCGCGCCAGTGACGTTCGAGTGCGAACTTCAGCTCGCGCTGTGCCCCCATGCGAGGAAAACCAAGAATATGAGTACGGATCATGATGAATCGATCTTTGAATGAATATTGTTGGATCATCGGCAGATCGACTCTATGATTCAAGCGAAAGTTTCTTTTGATCATCCTGAGTTCGGCTCATGCAATCGCCCCTGGAACTGCGTCACCTGAAGACCTTGCTGGCCCTGCGCGAAGCCGGCAACCTGTCGCGCGCCGCGCAGTTGCTCAACCTCACGCAGTCGGCGCTGTCGCACCAGCTCAAGGGGCTGGAGGAGCACTACGGCACGGCCCTGTTCGAGCGCAAGTCCAACCCGGTGAGCTTTGGCGCCGCCGGCCAGCGCCTGCTGCGCCTGGCCGATGCCGTGCTGCCCCTGGTGGACGAGGCCGAGCGCGAGGTCAGCCGCCTCGTCACGGGTGCAGCCGGCGCGCTGCGCATTGCCGTGGAATGCCACACCTGCTTCGACTGGCTGATGCCGGCCATGGACGCCTTCCGCGCCCGCTGGCCCGAGGTGGAGCTGGACATCGTCTCCGGCTTCCAGGCCGACCCGGTGGGCCTGCTGCACCAGGACCGCGCCGAGTTGGCCATCGTGTCCGAGCTGGACGCGGCCGAATCCGGCGTGGTGTTCCATCCGCTCTTCGGCTTTGAGATCGTGGCCTTGCTGCCCCGGGGCCACGCGCTGCTGGCCAAGCCGTGGCTGGAGGCGGCTGACTTTGCACCCCACACGCTGATCACCTACCCCGTGCCGGACGAGATGCTGGACCTGGTGCGCCGCGTGCTGCGGCCGGCCGGCGTGACGCCGCCGCGGCGCACCAGCGAGCTCACTGTGGCCATGCTGCAGTTGGTGGCCAGCGGGCGGGGCCTGGCCGCCTTGCCGCTGTGGGCTGTCAAGAGCTACCTGGACCGCGGCTACGTGGCCAGCCATCGCATCGGCGAGCAAGGCCTGGCCGCCAGGCTGTATGCGGCCACGCCGCAGCGCCTGGCTTCCACGCCTTACCTGGCGGACTTCGTGCGCCTGATGCGGGAGACCTCGCTGCTGAATCTGCCGGGGGTGACGCTGCTGTAGCGCGAGGCGAGGTTCAGTGTCCTGGCGCGATGACCACCGGAATCTCCGTGGCCGGCGGCGTGTTGCGGCTGCGACCGCAGCGCACCAGGCCGTCGATCATCACCATGCCCACGCCCGGCAGGTCGCCCAGTTGCACGCTCTCCAGCAGGCCGCGGCCGGCGCTGTGCTGAGCACGGTCCATGAACACGAGGTCGGCCGCGCGGCCCACCTCCACCAGCCCGCAGTCCAGGCCGCGCATGCGGGCGGTGTTGCCGGTGGCAAAGCAGAACACCAGCTCGGGCGCAATGCCGCCCAGGCTGGACAGCAGCGCGATCATGCGCAAGATGCCCAGGGGCTGCACGCCTGAGCCGGACGGCCCGTCGGTGCCCAGGATCACGCGGTGCGGGCACTTGAGCTGGATCGCGGCCTGGGCCGCCGCAATGGCGATCTTCTCGTTGCCGTTGTGCACGATCTCGATGCCGCGCGTCGACTTCTCGCACAGCTCGCAGACATGCGCCTCGGGCAAGGCGGTGTGGCCGCCGTTGATGTGGCCAATGATGTCGGCATCGGCCTCCAGCACGACATCCTTGTCGATCAGGCCCGAGCCGGGGATGGACGGCCCGCCCGTGTGGATGGTGCTCTGGATGCCGTGCTTGCGCGCCCAGGCCACCATCTGGCGGGCTTCGTCGCCGGCCTTCACCGACCCCAGGCCCACCTCGCCCAGCAGCTTGACGCCAGCTGCGGCCAGCTCCTTGAAGTCACTCTCCACCATGCCGCGCTCAATGACCGGGGCACCCGCCAGCACCTTCACGCCGCCGGGGCGGAAGTTGTCGAACGCCCGCTGCGCCGTGATGGCCAAGGCCTTGAGGCCCACGATGTCGCGCGGCCGGCCCGGCAGGTGCACCTCGCCAGCGGAGATCATGGTGGTGACACCGCCATTGAGCGTGGAATCGATCCAGCCGGTCTGGTTCTGCCGCGGCGTCCAGTCGCCGAAAACCGGGTGCACGTGGCTGTCGATGAGGCCGGGGCACACGCAGGTGCGGCGGGCATCGATCACGGTGGCCGCATCGGCCACGTCGCAATCGGCCAGGGCGCCCACCGCGGTGATGTGCCCGTCATGGATGACGATCGTGTCCGCATCGAGGATGGGCCGGTCGATGTCGCCCGACAGCAGCAGGCCGATGTTCTTGATGACGACTTTGCCGGACTTGGCGCCTGCTACCGGATCAGCCATGGCCTCGCGCTCCTTCAGGAGTTGGGCGGCACCGGGGCCACGGCGCGCAGCACCACCTCGGTGACGAAGGTTTCCCAGTGCTCCATCGCCGCCGGGGCTTCCAGGTTCTCGCCCAGGAAGGCTGAAAGCGTGAAGCGGTTGGACTGGTAGAAGTAGCCCAGCGCCGCGATCATCATGTACAGGTCGCGGCCCGGCACGTCGGCACGGAACAGGCCCTGGGTAGCGCCGCTGCGCAGCAGTTCGTCGAGCAGGCTGATGGCCGGCGATGAATACTCCCGCGCGCGCAGCGACTTGGAGATGTGCTTGCCGCGGTGCAGGTTTTCGCTGTTGAGCAGCGTCACGAACTCCGGGTTCTTGCGGTAGTAGGTGACAATGAAGTGGATCACCGCCTTGAGCGCCCCCACCGGCTGCGCCAGGTCCAGCTCCAGGGCCGACTCGGCGTCATTGAAGCGGCGGTAGATCTCTTCGATGACCGCGATGAACAGGCCTTCCTTGCTGCCGAAGTAGTAGTAGATCATCCGGTCGTACGACTTGGCCGACTTGGAGATCTTCTCCACGCTGCCGCCGTCGTAGCCGTGCTTGGCAAAGACCTTGATCGCTGCGCGCAGGATGCTCTCGCGCGTGGCCTGCGCGGCCAGCTCGCGCACCCCGGGCGGCCGCCCGTTGGCGCCAGCGCTGGGCGCGGCCCGGCGCTGGGGTGCGGCAGTGCGGGTCGTCGCCATCGCCCGGGTCACTGCTCGGCAAAAGCGCGCTCAACCACCACATGGCCGGGCGTGGTGGTGTTGCCCTCGTGGAAGCCTTGCAGCTCGAACTTGCGCTTGAGGTCGCGCAGCATGCCGGGGCTGCCGCACAGCATGACGCGGTCGTGCTCGGCGCTCAAGGGCGGCAGCTTCAGGTCCTCGAAGATCTTGCCGTGTTCGATGAGTTCGGTGATGCGGCCCATGTTGCGGTAGGTCTCGCGCGTGACCGTGGGGTAGTACAGCAGCTGCTTGGAGACCATCTCGCCCAGGAACTCGTGCTGCGGCAGGTGGTCGGTCACCAGGTTCTGGTAGGCCAGCTCGTCGATCTGGCGCACGCCGTGCACCAGCACCACGTGCTCGAACTTCTCGTAGGTGGCCGGGTCACGGATGATGCTCATGAACGGCGCCAGCCCCGTGCCCGTGCCCAGCAGGTACAGCCTGCGGCCCGGCAGCAGGTAGTCGATCAGCAGCGTGCCGGTGGGCTTGCGGCCCACGATCACCGAGTCGCCCACCTGCAGGTGCTGCAGGCGCGAGGTGAGCGGGCCATCGGGCACCTTGATGCTGAGGAACTCCAGGTGCTCCTCGTAGTTGGGGCTGACGATGCTGTAGGCCCGCAGCAGCGGCTTGCCATTGACCTGCAGGCCCAGCATGGTGAAGTGGCCGTTGCTGAAACGCAGCGAGGTGTCCCGCGTGCAGGTGAAGCTGAAGAGCCGGTCGGTCCAGTGGTGGACGCTTAGCACGCGTTCGGTATTGAAGGCACTCATCGTCGATGGCGGCGCGTGCCGCGGTGGAAGGATTGTGGGAGCCCGGTTGAAAAACCCGTTGCCAGGACCCCGGGCTTGCGATAGATTGCCAATGTTGTGTTCACAACATCAAAGTTAAGCAAATACTGAATCGGATGCTGAACAGAATACTGAATGTTCAGCAAACACTGAACGAAAACTGCATGGATCGTAGCCGAACGGCAGGGGCAGGACAAGCGGCCGCGGTAGTCGGCGCAGCCGGCCATTTTGCCTTGGGGCGGACATGACCGAACACACCCGAACCGATGGGCTGCCGGGCATGGAGGTGCTGCCGCTGTCGCGGGCGCCGGAACGCGCCGCGCCGCGCAATGAACGCATGGCGGCCGACAAGATCGAGTGCAACGCCTGCCCCGTGCTGTGCCAGATCAGCGCCGGCCGCAGCGGTGCCTGCGACCGCTACGCCAACCAGGACGGTACGCTGGTGCGGGTGGACCCGGTGCTGATGCTGCGCAAAACAGTGTCTGAGGACAGCGGACGTGTGGTCGCCTTCGCAGGCCCCGAGGGCGCCCTGGAACCGCCGCCCCCCGGCTGGAGCGGCGACCTCCTGCTGGCCGACGAGGTGTTCATCACCGGCGTGGGCGCCTCCACCACCTACCCCGACTACAAGCCCGCCCCCTTCATCGTGGCCTCCCAGGTGGCCGGCGTGGACATGGTCACGGTGGTCACCGAGGGCATCTTCAGCTACTGCAGCCTCAAGGTGAAGATCGACACCGACCGCTACCTGGGCCCCGAGCAGGCCAATGTGCGCTGCAAGGGCGAGGTCGTGGGCCACGTCACCACGGCCGAGTACGGCTCGCAGATGCTCTCGCTGGGCGGCGTGCACCACCTCACCGGCGGCAGCAAGAAGGAAGGCCGCGTCACGGTGGACATGATGGCCGCGCTGGCCAACAAGCAGGCCGTGGACCTGAGCATCGACGGCGGCTCGCAGGTCCTCGTCCAGGCCGGCCGCGCGCCCGTGGTCAACGGCATCGAGGAGCAGCGCATGCGCGTGGGCTGCGGCTCGGCCACGGTGGGCATCTTCGCGCGGCAGTTGTTCGGAGAGGTGGACGAGGTGGTGGTGGTGGACGACCACATCACCGGCGTGATCACCGAGCACCAGGCCGGCCGCTGCCTGGGCATGCACGCCTCGGGCATCCGCCTGCGCGGCAGGAAGTCGACGCCGGGGCGCTACTTTCAGGTGGCCAATCCCGGCACCGGCTGGGGCGGCACCGACATTGCCGACCCGCTGTCCATCATCGAGGCTTGGGACCCGGCCGAGGCCTGGCCCGGCCTGCGGCTGCTGATGACCTCCACCACCGGCGAGCATGCCGGCTGGTACGTGCTGGACGACGCGCTGGTCCCCCGCGAGCAGGCCATGCCGGCGCCCGTGCGCGCGGTGGTCCAGCGCATCGGCGAGAACTGCGAGCCGTCCCTCACCACGGTGCTGTTCCTGGGCGGCGCCGGCGGCAGCCTGCGCGCCGGCGTGACCGACAACCCGGTGCTGCTGACGCGCTCCATCAAGCAGGCCCTCGTCAACGTCACCTGCGGTGGTGCGCCGGCCTACGTGTGGCCGGGCGGCGGCATCACCGTGATGGCCGACGTGATGCGCATGCCCGACCAGAGCTTCGGCACCGTGCCCACGCCGGCCATCGTGGCCCCCATCGAGTTCAGCATGCGGCTGGCCGACTATGCAGCGCTCGGTGGCCACATGGACTGCGTGCGCCCGCTCGAAGAGGTGCTCGCCCGTGGGGCCTGGCACCATGAAGGCGCGCCGATGTCTCGGCAATGGGCGCTGGGGGCTGCCGGCAACCCGTGGCCGCTGGGCCGGGCTCCACTGCTCGGTTGACCAATCCATGCCTGCACAACGCCACCCCCTGCTCGACGCCCGCTGGCATTTCCAGCATGGGCCGATCGACCTTGTGATCGGCGCTGAGGGCCACACCGCCGCCGTGGCCGCAGCGCACGCAGACGCGTGGCAACGGTTTGGCCCCGTGCTGGACGAGTTGGTCGCGGAACTGCCCACGCTGCGCCGGCCGGTGGCAGCGGCCCCCTGCCCCCTGCACGGCCGCATTGCACGCCGCATGTGGGAGGCCTGCCTGCCGCTGAGCGGCCAGTTCATCACACCCATGGCGGCCGTGGCCGGCGCGGTGGCGCAGGAACTGATCGCGTGTTACCAGCGCGACGGCATCCGGCGCGCCTGGGTCAACAACGGCGGCGACATTGCGCTGCACCTGGCGCCGGGCCAGTCGGTGCGCATCGGGGTGTTTGCCGACCTGGCGCGCCTGGATGCGCAGCAGGTGATGGAGGGCCTGGCGATCGACGAGCAGTTCGAGGTGTCGCACAGCCTGCCGGTGCGCGGCGTGGCCACCAGCGGCTGGCGCGGGCGGAGTTTTTCGCTGGGCATTGCCGACAGCGTGACGGTGCTGGCGCGCAGCGCGGCCGAGGCCGATGCCGCGGCCACCATCATTGCCAATGCGGTGAACCTGGACGACCCGCGCATCCTGCGCCGCCCTGCCCACGAGCTGAAAGACAACAGCGACCTGGGTAGCATCCCCGTTACGGTGGACGTGCCTCCGCTGGGCCACGCGGCCGTGCAGCGCGCGCTCCAGGCGGGCCTGCAGCGGGCCGAGGCGCTGCAGGGTGCCGGCCTCATCTGGGCCGCCTTGCTGGTGTGCCAAGGCCAGGCCGTGAGCACCCGCAGCCCGGTGCCACGCCCTGCCGAACTTGGTTCTGTACTTGGTTCAGTATTTGCTTAACGAACTACTACAAAGCACCCCACGATGATCCAGATCCGCCGCACCCTCAGCCACGTGGAAGACATCCACCACGAGTTCGGCCTGGTGGCCGCGGTGCCGCTGCGCCGCGGCGCCATCGCCGCCGTGCTGACCAACCCCTTTGCCGGCCGCTACGAGCCCGACCTGCTGCCCCTGATGGACGCCCTCGGGCCCGTGGGCCTGGAGATGGCGCAGCACCTGCTCGCGGCGATGGACGTGCCGGCCGCGCGCATTCAGGGCTACGGCAAGGGCGCCATCGTGGGCGCGGCCGGCGAGCTGGAGCATGGGGCCGTGTGGCACGTGCCGGGCGGCTATGCCATGCGTGAGCTGCTGGGCTGGAAACCATCCCATCCCGACGCCCGCGCAGGCACCCAGCCCGGCAACGCGCTGGCCATCGTGCCCTCCGCCAAGAAGGTCGGCGGCCCCGGCACCGCGCTCGACGTGCCGATGACCCACATCAACGCCAGCTATGTGCGCAGCCATTTCGATGCCATCGAGGTCCGCGTCCCGGGCGCCCCGGCGGCCGACGAGATCGTGTTCGTGCTTGCCATGAGCACCGGCGCGCGGGTGCACGCCCGCGTGGGTGGATTGGCCGCCGCCGACATCGCCCGCTGGGACGGCTTGCGCTGAGCCTGCCCAATCAAGGAAACCCCATGCTCGCCCAGATCCGCAAACTCATCGTGCAAGTCGACGAAACCCGCCTGGAAATGGGCCGCCCCGTCGACCCACCCACGCGCCGCGCGCTCGCCATGGCCGTGATAGCCAACCCCTGCGCCGGCCACTACGTGGAGAACCTGGACGCGCTCGTCGCCATCGGCGAAGAGCTGGGTGGCCTGCTGGGGCAGCGCTGCGTGCAGGCGCTGGGCATCAAGCCCGGGCAGGCCCAGAGTTATGGCAAGGCCGCCATCGTGGGCGAGGCCGGCGAGTTGGAGCATGCGGCGGCTATCCTGCACCCCAAGCTGGGCGCACCCTTGCGTGCTGCCGTCAGCCAGGGAGCCGCGCTGGTACCGTCAAGCAAGAAGCGCGGCGGCCTGGGCACGGCCATCGACGTGCCGCTGGGCCACAAAGACGCCGCCTTCGTGCGCAGCCATTTCGACGCGATGGAGGCTCGGGTGGCCGATGCACCGCGGGCCAATGAGATCGTGGTGGCCGTGGTGGTCACCGACAGCGGCCGGCCTTTGGCGCGCGTCGGTGGCCTGCAGGCGAGTGAAATCAAGGGCGAGGACGGTCTGCGCTGACACGCGACCGATGCAGTGAACGAGTGATTCCCAGAGGCAAGGAACCTTCATGAAGATGCTGACACACACCCTGGCGGCCGCCGCCTTCGCGCTGCTGCTGCAAGGCGCCCACGCGCAAGGCACCATCAAGATCGGCGAGGTCAACAGCTACAAGGCGCAGGCTGCCTTCCTGGAGCCCTACAAGAAGGGTATGGAGCTGGCCATCGACGAGATCAATGCCGCCGGCGGCGTGGCAGGCAAGAAGCTGGAGCTGATCACGCGCGACGACAACGCCACCCCGGGCGACGCAGTGCGCGCCGCCGAGGAACTGGTGTCGCGCGAGCAGGTGCAGGTGCTGGCGGGCAGCTTCCTGTCCAACATCGGCCTGGCGCTGGCCGACTTTGCCAAGCAGAAGAAGTTCTTCTTCCTGGCCGGCGAGCCGCTGACCGACAAGATCACCTGGCAGAACGGCAACAAGTACACCTTCCGCCTGCGGCCCTCCACCTACATGCAGGCGGCCATGCTGGTGCCCGAGGCGGCCAAGCTGAAGAAAAAGCGCTGGGCCGTGGTCTACCCCAACTATGAATACGGCCAGTCAGCGGTGGCCACCTTCAAGCAGCTGCTCAAGGCGGCGCAGCCCGACGTGGAGTTCGTCGGCGAACAAGCCTCGCCGCTGGGCAAGCTCGATGCCGGCAGCGTGGTGCAGGCGCTGGCCGATGCCAAGCCGGATGCCATCCTCAACGTGCTGTTCGGTGCCGACCTGGCGAAGTTCGTGCGCGAAGGCAATACGCGCGGCCTCTTCGAGGGCCGCGCGGTGGTGAGCCTGCTGACCGGCGAGCCCGAGTACCTGGACCCCCTCAAGGACGAAACACCCAACGGCTGGATCGTCACCGGCTACCCCTGGTACGGCGTGCAGACGCCCGAGCACAAGGCCTTCTTCCTGGCCTACCAGGGCAAGTACAAGGACTACCCGCGCCTGGGCTCGGTGGTGGGCTACAGCCTGATCAAGTCCATCGCCGCGGGTATCCGCAAGGCCGGCAGTGCCGACACCGAGAAGCTGGTCGCCGCCTTCCACGGCCTGCAGGTGGACACGCCGTTCGGCAAGGTCACCTACCGCGCCGAGGACCAGCAATCCACCATGGGTGCCTTCGTGGGCAAGACCCGCAACGACAACGGCCGCGGCGTGATGGTGGACTATGTGTACCTTGATGGCGCGAAGTACCTGCCCGATGCGGCCGAGGTGAAGAAGCTGCGGCCGGCGGAATGAGCGTGTGGTTGGCGAGCGAATCCATGCGTCCCGTTCGGGCTGAGCTTGTATTTCCGATCGCCCTGAGCCTGCCGAAGGGAGCCTTGTTGCCCTATGCACCTGCCCTTCGACAAGCTCAGGGCGAACGGGGTGGTGGGAATGTCCCCGTTCGGGCTGAGCCTGTATTTCCGATCGCCCTGAGCTTGTCGAAGGGAGCCCTGCCGCCCCGCGCACCGGCCCCATGAGCCTTTCCAGCCTCATCGTCCAGTTGCTCAATGGCCTGGCCTCCGCGTCCTCGCTGTTCCTCGTCGCGGCCGGCCTGTCGCTGATCTTCGGCGTCACGCGCATCGTCAACTTCGCGCACGGCTCGTTCTTCATGCTGGGCATCTACCTGGCCTATGCCCTGGCCGGCTGGCTGGGCGGCGGCGCGTGGTTCTGGCCGGCGCTGCTGCTGGCGGCGCTGGCCGTGGGCGCCCTCGGCGCATTGGTGGAGGTGACCCTGCTGCGCCGCATCTACCGGGCGCCGGAGTTGTTCCAGTTGCTGGCCACGTTTGCGCTGGTGCTGGTCATCAAGGACGCCGCCCTGTGGCTGTGGGGCCCTGAAGACCTGCTGGGCCCCCGGGCGCCCGGCCTGAGCGGCGGGGTGATGATTTTGGGACGGCGATTCCCCTCCTACGACCTGCTGCTCATCGTCATCGGCCCATTGGTGCTGGCAAGCCTGTGGCTGCTGCTCACACGCACGCGCTGGGGCACGCTGGTGCGCGCCGCCACGCAAGACCGTGAAATGGTCAGTGCGCTGGGTGTGGACCAGGCCCGGCTCTTCACCGCGGTGTTTGCGCTGGGCGCCATGCTGGCAGGCCTGGGCGGCGCCTTGCAGTTGCCGCGGGAGCCAGCCAACCTGGGGCTGGACCTGGCCACCATCGGCGATGCCTTCGTGGTGGTCGTGGTGGGTGGCATGGGCTCCATCCCCGGGGCCTACGTGGCCGCCTTGCTGATCTCCGAAATCAAGGCCTTGTGCGTTGGCCTGGGTACGGTTGACTTGTGGGGCCTGAGCTTCTCTTTCTCCAAGCTCACGCTGGTGGCGGAGTTCCTGGTCATGGCCGTGGTGCTGGTGGTACGGCCCTGGGGCTTGTTCGGCCGGCAGCAGGCGGCCAGCCGCAGCGCGGCACCGGCCGAGGCGCCGCTGCGCCCGGCCGGCCGGCTGCAACATCGCATCGCCATCGGCCTGCTGCTGGTTCTGCTGCTGATGCCATGGCTCAGCGCACAGTCGCCCTATGCCACCGTGCTGGCCATCGACCTGCTGACCGCGGTGCTGTTTGCTGCCAGCCTGCACTTCATCATGGGCCCGGGTGGCATGCATTCCTTCGGCCATGCGGCCTACTTCGGCCTGGGGGCCTATGGCGCCGCGCTGGCAGTGCACCGGCTCGGCCTGCCCATGGAGCTGGCACTGCTGGCCGCGCCGTGCGCGGGCGCGCTGGGGGCCTGGGTCTTTGGCTGGTTCTGCGTGCGCTTGTCGGGCGTGTACCTGGCCATGCTGACATTGGCCTTTGCGCAAATCGTCTGGTCGGTGGTCTACCAGTGGGATGACGTCACCGGCGGCAGCAATGGCCTCTCCGGCGTGTGGCCGGCGCCGTGGCTGGCCGACAAGCGGGCCTACTACTACCTCACGCTGGCCCTGGTGCTGGCGGGCGTGCTGCTGTTGCGACGCGCGCTGTTCGCACCCTTCGGCCAGGCGCTGCGGGCCAGCCGCGACGCGCCGCTGCGGGCCGATGCCATCGGCATCGACGTGCAGCGCATGCAATGGGTCGCCTTCATCATCGCCGGGGGGTTTGCCGGGCTGGCGGGTGGGCTGTTCGCGTTCTCCAAGGGCAGCATCTCGCCGGATGCGCTCGGCGTGGGCCGCTCGGTGGACGGGCTGGTGATGGTGCTGCTGGGCGGCATCCAGACCTTGGCCGGGCCCATCGTGGGCGCCGTCACCTTCACCTGGCTGCAGGACAGCGTGGCCCGCAGCACCGACTACTGGCGAGCCTTGCTGGGCGGCATCATGCTGCTGCTGGTGCTGGCGTTTCCGCAGGGGCTGGCGGGCATGGCGCCGCGCTGGATGAGCCGCAAGAGTGGGGCCGCGGCATGAGCGGTTCCTTGTTGACTGTCTCCGACCTCGGCAAGTCATTCGGCGGCGTCCGGGCGGTGGATGGCGTCAGCTTCGACCTGGCGCCCGGCGAGATGCTGGCGCTGATCGGCCCCAACGGCGCCGGCAAGTCCACCACCTTCAACATGATCAACGGCCAGTTGCGGGCCGACACCGGGTCCATCCGCCTGGCCGGCACGGAGCTGGTGGGCCGCCGGCCGCGCGACATCTGGCGCCTGGGCGTGGGGCGCACGTTCCAGATCGCGCAGACCTT
>Ga0307516_10000850_pt1 | contig 41860 bp, 50 predicted proteins | sample 19_EM_MG_FD_203310 | JGI IMG/M metagenome (GOLD analysis project Ga0307516, IMG submission 203310) | Populus trichocarpa ectomycorrhiza microbial communities from riparian zone in the Pacific Northwest, United States - 19_EM | ecosystem: Host-associated > Plants > Roots > Unclassified | place... | reverse complement strand
TAGATAACCATAATCTGATCACCTGCGGTCGTCATGGATACACCGCCAAAAATCACACGATCTGATCATGTGTTTGGCTATGGTTTAGGCTACAAGTCCGTCTTGTAACGTCTCCTGCCAGCGGTGTTATGGTTATGTGTATACGTCAGACTTGTAACGTCTCCTGCCAGCGGTGATACACGTTTCTGTAACAATGGTCTGCACCGCTGTGCACCGTTCTATCGTGGGAGCGACGTACCTTTCTCCCAACTGTGGATTTTGGGAATTGATATCTAGACATGCTTTGATAGAAGGCATCCGTAGTAGGCATCTAGAAGACTTGGAAGCGCCCATGGGGGTAAGGTGGACGGCCGTCAGTCGGACCTTGCTCCTTCATGATATTGCATGATACGGACCGGAGGGAAGCCGACTGTCGATAGACATGCATATAACCAAGTCACATATGGACGTCAAAAGAACTGTAGTCATTCGGGCGTTTGGTACAAGGAAGATGATAACTGGCATGGACCCCTACCGGCGAAGTAACCGACCGGTCCGGCGAGATCCTCAACGCTCTCAACGCAACCGTCAAGCTGCCTTACCAACCAGCTCAAAGAAAAACCCGGCAACCCAGAGGCACTGAGTTATTTCTATTGCTATGATCATTAAGATAATATTTTTTCTATTTGACCGGATCGAAAACTCTGGTGAACAGCTGCGAACCGTGTTCGATGCTTTCCCTCAAACGTACCCCAACTCTCTCAGTCGTCGGGATAACCCGACCACGTTTCCCGGAAGCCGAAGACCTTTTCAAGAGATTCCTCAAGCCCTCCCTATCCGTGTCCGGTGAGGCTGGAACAAGTACTCGGCCACTCTTGCAGCTGTCTAAACTCAACACAACCCTCACGCGACAACATCCACAAGGCCTACTAGTACGAGTTTCCACTCAGCCATGTCGGTCAAGACAACGAGGTGTACAAATCTGGCAGGACTTCATCCAATTCGTCAGATTAGGCGAGGTATCGTGTTATCCTACCCCCTTCCCCTCTCCTCCCCTAATCCATCCCCCACATAGGCAACAACGACACGGGAAGAACAGACGCCCTCCGCAAAGTCCACTACCGCGCCGTACAAATCCCACTCGACATCCGCAAGGACTCGAAGCGTTCGAAAACAACCTCAACCGGATCACCGCCAAAATCTTCATGTCCAACCCCTCCCCCCACTGCCCTCCACCATCTCGTCGCGCACTCTACCCCCGTGAAAGTGGATGGAAGATATACCCCAAGTGAGAGGAGGGGAGCCCGCTTGAGATCGAGGAAAGGGAGAAACCGGTCCTCATTGCGACGATCCCAGGGGTGTATAGAAAGGCTGTCAATGTCATCCGCATGCGGCATTTCCGGGAAATTTGGCAAGTTCTTCGTTTCTTTCTCTCGTGCTCTATCTGACCTGGTTCATCACAGGTTCATGGCCCACACATTGGACAAATAGCGTCGGAAAGCACAATAAAGCCATATCCATCCTTCGCGCGGGCATGGAAGCCAACCCCTTCAGGTCCGTCCCTCTCTCTCTCCAAACTTCCTCTAATTCTCACCTTTATAAACAGCTTTCTCCTCAAATTTCTAAACGCCGTGGCCCAAGAGCTCAAAAAAGAATACGAAGACGTCCACTCCACATTCGATAGCCTCCCCACAATCTTGCAATCCCACTCCAGTATCTTGTCGCTTTCTTCCTCTCTACTCCCCCCGCCGCCGGGCAGAACGGTTTCACAGGTGCTTTTGAGAACGGCAGTGCCACACACCCGACAAAGACGTCCTTCAATCCTCCTCGTCTTTGGAACATAGCGACAAGCCGGAGATGACGGAGCTCACTGAGTGAAAGGCCGAGTATGAATTGGCGTATGCCGTTTATATGCACTCTGCGAGGAGGCCGGAAGGCATCAAGGCGTCTAGAGCGGTGCTTGGGAGGGCGAGGAAGGATCGGCGGGCCCCGTGGGATGCGTATAAGGCTTCTGGTGCGTATCAACTCTGTCTTTTGTCAACTTTTCATTGACTTTCATTTTTAGATGCCCGAGCACTATTTGAACGCATGATCATGGCCTTCCCGCCTGCCCTGAAGGTGCTCCCTGAATTCGCACAACAATGCCTCACTGCTCGCCCAATCTTGATCGAAACACAGCCGGCCAGTAAGTATCCCAACATTCCCGCTCGTTGTCGTCTCCGCACTCACGAAACTCAAAACATAGACATCATAACTCATGCTCGCCACTACACCCCTCCTCTCCACACCAAGGACCGCTGGCGCGTAGTGCTACCCCATACCTGGACAGCCGACTATATGTCACCACCACATCCGACGCCTCCACATACCGATCCTTCGTCCTCTCTTCCAGCCCACTCCGCGCTCCTCATTCTCAGCTTCACCCCGCAGGATCTCAACCGCTACATTCGCACAACACCTTGCACATACCAACGCCGCCGTTTCCTGCACGCTCCTATTGTACAGGAGCCTCAGTTTCCCTGCCCACCATCAAGCTGTGCCCGGGCCGTCGTCAACCCAGCATCTACTCGTGCCGTATCTGCCCCATTCAGTGTACACAGCGCAAGATCGGTTGGTACCTTTACGAATCTTGGATTTTCAGTAGGTTATGATTTCTTTTGTGTGGGGGCTGGTGCGGTAGCGGTAGACATGCACCCACGAAGAAAGGACAAATGAACTGTTACCATGGCCCAATTCAACCCCATGGGTCTGAGGTGCGATGGGTAGACTGGTGATTCAAGATTCTATCGTTATGGATCGATGATTGCCCTTCGCAACGCTGTCCCTCCTTGGGCATGTGCTGGCTGCCAGTTGAGGAATGCTGAGCTTAGGTTTGACGATACGAGCTTGTGACTTTGAAGACACATGACAAATGGCCGTGAAAGTCGCTATCATGATCACGGATAGGACCTGGAGGGATCTTCGATGCGATGGGGTCTTTCCGGATGTCGAATGTGATGCTGTAGTGGAGGGCGATGGTGTGATGGGAGTTATTGCTGGCACCTCTGTCATGCGACAGCATGGTTTTGTGCTGATGATCGGGAATCTCGGGTGTTATTCGGGGGCCAGTCTTGGAAAACGAATTCAATAGACGGTCATCTTGCAAGTTCAACGTGCCATGGCGCGGAATGGTAACTTGATTGTAAACGGAGTCCGCCAAAACCCCGGTTACAACTTACAAGGCACCTGTATCCAGTCCATGGTTTCATTATTTAAAGAACGTCTTGATGTGAATCCCTAGGAATTAGTGATCGCGAATTCGGGGAAAGGTGCTGGCAGGTTGAATGGATGATTTATCAAGAGATCAGTGCTCCTTCCGGATCATGGGTCACCCACACCATCACCTCCGTTTGGGCGCCTCCTTCCTCGCTCCCTCTCGCTCCGCTGCATCTTCGACGGAGATCAGTCATTTTAATTGCAGGAGAAAGGCACGTTGACAAAATTGGGAAGTGGTTTGGTGATAATCTTTCAATCGTAGAGATGGTGGCGTTTACCGGGTTGTATCAAGTTCCGATGGTGGGGAGTGATGTTTGTGGGTTTCGGGGTGATAAGATGCAGACGCTTCACGCGGGGCGAGCGACTGTGTCCTACGGAAATTTAAGTCCCTTTGGTTGCGCATTGAAACAAAAGTTTGAGAAGGGGGAAACACATTTTTAGTAGGAGCAGTGGCAATATGTAAAGAGGCGGGATAGTAGCGGGGTCACGGTTGTTGTAACTTGTATCGGAGCAGTGACTTTTCATTCTTAGACGATGCGCCGCCAGCTACGTAGTATAGAACTTGCCAGCCACCATAGGATTGAGAGCACGTCGTGTATCATTCCACAGTGACATTCAAGGCTTCTACATGGCTTAGATAGGTATCGGTATGTAACGGTGGAGTGCTAGGAATTACAATGGTATCCGTCAGCGACTAGTGCTAACTTCCTGACTCTCCTTTACTTCGAGAATGACCCCCTCCTCCAAGCCATGTTCCTGCGCACCTTGGCTCTGCAACGCGCGCAAGCGCTGAGATTCAGCTTCGTTATCCGTCGTACTGTGGACTGGCCCGACCGCAAAGGAGAGGTGTCCCGGAGTTGCAGGACGAGCTTCAGATCCCACTGGACGCGCGAGTTTGCTTGCGTTTGATGGGTTAATCTCACAAACCTCCGTCATCGAACGCTGAGTTTCGACTAGGACTATCACCATAGTCGGATACATTGCCTACCATGTAGATCAGCGGATTACACATAATGGGAATCTTCAGTCTGCCCAACACTTCCAGCGAATGAAACATATATTGCAATAAAGGGGTACTCGTCCTCAAGACTGGTTGAAACCACGGACATACACTGTCTGCCAGAACGGTGAGAACATTGAGGATCTTGCATATGGCACATGTCAGCAAGATATAAAAGTTACTGACCTGGAATCCGAGGAAAACAAGACCTGATTCTACGAGAAGAATCAATACAGTCTGCACTGAACTCTTTCATCCACTCAAGCCGAGAGTCTTCACGATGAATCTGCGGTGAGTCCTGCAATATCACTTCATGTTGAGCCGCTGGATCCAGTGAATCCCACCCACGGCCACGTACCACAATTTATACGCAATCATCATTGTCGTGATGGCGTTCGTTGCGATGGAGAGCGCATTGGATGCAGTCAATAGGGAAATGTCTAGATTCGACCCCAATTGATCATAGCCATCGGGGATCGATGTCCATATCGTGTCGCCGACGCTCGTCCCTGGGGGCGTATAGATTCAGCAAAAGGAAACAGCGTCCCGGAAAATGTCTATTCACCCACAGATCCAATCCACAGAATAAACGGTATGAGGACTACCCACCGTCGATCTGGGAAGAGGGCCCAAGCCCTCCAAATGACGATGAGATCGCTGAGCAATATCTTCACCAAGCATGAATAGATATGGGATCCGGCAGCAACAGCTTGATACTCACAGGAAAAACTGTTGCCCAGTCGGCGACAATGTTCACGCTCCGCATCGCATTGTTGACCAATACTCGCTTCTCCGACAGCGGATAGTCGATGTCCAGGATCAGAGCCTTTCGGACGAAAATAATGAATCCGGTAATTTTATTTCCAATAGTCAAACTGAAGAAGAGGAAGTTGACAGCGGTGGCTACGAACATGGCTGCTGTCATGCGGTTAGAAAAACCTTTCCGCCTACCAAGTTTTGAGGGTTAGGTCTCGTAGAGAAATAAGGGACTTTGCGGAAGGAGAAACGAACGCGAAGATAACGACCGACGCAGAGAGGAGTACAACGAACACTCCTGTCATTGAACTTGTGGATTGAGTGTCATACCGCAAGTGAGGAGGGCGCACCATAGAAGAAAACATAAATCGACAATTGTTCGACAGATAGAAAGTAAGCCAAACCCAGATTGTGGAGAAGCTTGCTTTCGAGGGGCGTCATGGAGCTGTAAAGTCCTACAATGTAAAGTGAGGGCAAAGCGAGGATCAATGGAACTGATAACAACCTCAGTTCGACTATATAATCTTCTCCAAGGGTGATGACGGAACCTGTTGCGTAGGTCACCTCCGACGGGCCCGGGAGAGAATATTGTAACATAGATCTTGTTGGAGAAAAAATGAGCGCCAATCTCTTGACGAAACTTGTCCACAAATCTTACCACCAGAATTGGTTCATCAAGATGAAGCCAGCTTGGAAGGGCTTGTGCTAGTATCATTAATATTAACCGCATGTATGTGACAGTATACCCGTCTCCACGTCCATGATAAGGTGTACACCGTCCTATTTCGGCAGCAACATACTCTTCGTGATTTCGAGGACTTGATAAGCCCGTGAGGGTTAGGTACCGTAGATGCCTCCAGTAGGCTCTTGGGCTGGGGAATTAGTCTTCACATTTACGTGTTTAGTACCAGGTGGGCCGACATGACTGGACTTTTGAAGCTACAACCGTGGGAAGGTAGAATGTACCGTCGTGAACGGCACCGCCGTGTTCCGAATTCAAATGACATCATTTGAATTCGAATTCGGAGCAGTGGCCGTCAAGTCTCGAACCACAACCTCCTCACCAACGAAAGAAAAACCCGACAACCAGAGGGATGGAGAAGACTGATTGACTGGATCTTCCTCAAACCGTACCCCAACAGTGTCAGTTGTCTCCATAACTCGACAACGTCCGTGAAGCTCACGAGTTTGCACTCAGCGATGTCGGTCAAGACGGGGACAGCGGACAAATCTGGTGGGACTACATCCCTCTTATCTGACCCCTTCTCTATAAAGGCAGCAACGACACGGGAGGAACAGACACCCTCTGAAAAGTCTACCACCATGCCGTCCCAATCCCACTCAACAACATCGAACCGTATGGCAAGAACCCGAATGGTTCGAAAACAACCTCAACCGGATCATCGCCAAAATGTTCATGTTCGACCTCTCCCCCGTACACATGGAGGCTCACACTGCTCTCTGCCAGTTCGTCGCGCAATCTAGCAACCGTTCCGCCTTCACTTGCCCCTGGCCATCCAGAGCCTGTCCTCTGTCCCTTTGCCTTCCATTCTCATCTTCATAAACAGCGTCCTCCCCACATTCGCATGCGCCGACCCAAGAGCTCAAGAAAAACACGGGGGCATCCACTCCACATTTGACAAGTTCCCCACAACCTTGCGGGGCCAACTCGAGCGCCTCGCAGCCGTCTCCTTCTCCACTGATGCCCCGGCCGCTGGGCAGAACGGCTTCAAAGATGCTTTTGGGAACGATACCAGCAGTGGCAGCGGCACACGGTCGACGAAGACGTCCTCCACTCCTCGTTTTTGGAACATAGCGACAAGTCCGAGACGACGGAGCTCACCGAGTGAAAGGCCGAATATGGATTATATCGTGTATATGCGCTTTGCGGAAGGTGTCAATGCCTCTAGAGCTTGAGTGGGCATGGAAAGATTGGTGGGCTCCATGGGATGCTGCTGGTGCGTATTGCCTCTGTCTTCCGTTACCTTTCTTTAACTTTCTTTTTTAGATGCTCGAGGCCGCTCTGGGAGCGTTCCCTGAATTCGCACAATAATGCCTCACTGCTCGCCCAACCTTGATTGAAACAGGGCACGACCAGTAAGTATCTCGACATTCCCCCCCGTCATCGTCTCCGCACTCACGAAACTCAATAGACATCATAACCCATGTTCCCCGCTGCTCCCCTCCTCTCCACACCAAGGACCGCTAACACAGTGCCATATACCTTGACAGCCGATTATACGTCGTCACCACCGCCGACGCCTCAACATACAGATCCTCCATCCTTTCTTCGAGCCAGCCCTCTCCCCCTCATTCTCATCTTCAACCTCGAAGGATCCCAACGCTCTGCACATACCAACGCCGCTGTTTGCTGCACGCTCCTGTTGCGCTGGAGCCTCGGTTTCCCTGACCACATGAAGCGCTCGCGCCGTCGTCAACCCGGCATCGCGTCCCACCTGCTCGTGCTGGACCCACTCAAAGACGTCCCCATTCGGTGTACCCAGCACAAGATCGGTTGGTGCCCTTACGATCCGGGATTCGTTCCAGCTCTCTGTGTCTGGGATGCGATGGGTAGACTGGTGATTCGAGATCCCATTGTCATGGGTCGAAGATTGCCGTTTGCAACGCTGTCCCTTCTTGGGCATGTGCTGGCTACCGGGTGAGGAAGGCTGAGCTTAGGTTTGATGATCCGTCTTCCATCACATTGATCGAAACCGGGCACAGTACGTATCCAACATTCCCACTTGTCATCGTCACCGCACTCACGAAACTCAAAACATAGACGTCATAATCAATGCTCGCCGCCACACCTCTCACCTCCGCACCAAGGACCGCTAGCAGGACATAGTGCCACCCCATACCTTGACAGCCGATTATACGTCACCACCACCACCGACGCCTCCACATACAAATCCTCCGTCCTCTCTTCCACCTCCGTCCTCTCTTCCACCTCCGTCCTCTCTTCCACCTCCGTCCTCTCTTCCACCTCCGTCCTCTCTTCCAGCTCACCCGGTCCTCCTCATTATCAGGTTCAACCTCGCAGGACCTCAACCTCCACATTCGCATCCCTAGCATTCTGCACATACCGACGCCACCGTTTGCTGCACGCTGCTATCGCGCTGGAGCCTCAGTTTCCCTGGCCACCTCAAGCTGCGCCCGGGCTGTTGTCGATCCGGCATCGCGTCCCACTCACAAGTGGGCCCATTCGGTGTACCCAGCGCAAGATCGGTTGGTGCCTTCACGAATCCTGGATTCGTAGTAGGCCATGATTTATTTTGGGTGAGGGCTAGTGCGGTGGCGGTAGACGTGCATCCATGGAGAAAGGATAAATGGCCTTTTACCATGGCCTAATTCAACCTCTCTGGGTCTGAGATGCGATGGGTAGACTGGTGATTCAAGATTCTATTGTCGTGAGTCGATGATTGCCGTTGCAACGATGTCCCTTCTTGGGCACCTGCTGGCTGCCAGCTGAGGAAGGCTGAGCGTAGGCTTGATGATACGAACATGAAAGAGCTTGTGACTTCGCAGGCTCCTAAAACCGACGCAACCGTCAAGTCCGAACCGCAATCTCCTCACTAACCAGCTCAAAGAAAACCCCGGGATGGAGGAGACTGATTCACTGGACTGTATGATACCATCCCACGTCAGTCGTCTGGATCATCCGACCACGTTCCCGGAGGCTGAATAGCTTTTTAAGAAGTTCATTAAACACTCCCCATCCGTCTATCATTGGAAACCCGTGTCCGGTGAGGCTGGAACAAGTATCCCCCCTAAACCATCCCCCATGTGGGAAGAACGACGCTTTCCGCAAAGTCTACCACCGCGCCGTCCAAATCCCACTCGACAACGGCAAGAACTCGAAGCGTTCGAAAACACCCTCAACCGGGTCACCGCTAAAATGTTCATGTCTGGCCTCTCCCCCTCACAAGCACGCCCTCCGCTAGCTCGTCGTGCACTCTGCCCCCATTCTGCCCTCACTTGTGCCTGGCCATCCAGAGCTTGTCCACCCGTTCCTTTCGACATTCAGCGCCGGTGAAGGTAGCCTCGTACGAATTGCAAAATAGTGGCAGGAGGGGCCTCTTTTGAGATTGATGAACGGGAGAAACCGATCCTCATCGCAAGGATTCAAGGAGGGTTATATAAGACTGTAATCCGCATGCGAAACTACCCACAAATCTGGCAAGTTCTTTGTTCCTCTCCCTTTCTCTCTCTGACCCCGCCAATCACAGGTTCATGCCCCACACATTGGACAAATAGCGTCGGGAAGCACGATGAAGCCATGTCCATCCTCCGCGTGGGCACCGAAGCCAACCCCTTTAGGTCCATCTCTCTCTCCAAACTTGCTCTCATTCTCATCTTGTTAATCAGCTTCCTCCTCACATTCGCATGCGCAGAACCACAAGAGCTCAAAAAAGAACACAAGACGCCCACTCCACATTCGACAAGCTCCCCACAATCCTGCAAAGCCCAACTCGAGTGCCTCGCGGCCGTCTCCCTCTCCCCCCCGCCGCTGAGCAGAATGGCTTCACAGACGTTATGAGAACGGCACCAGGAGCGGCAGCGGCACACTGTCGACGAACACGTCCTTCAACCCGTCTTCATCTTTGGAACATAGCAACAAGCATGAGGCAACAGAGTTTATTGAGCGCAAGACCGGGCATGGATTGGCGTATGTCGTGTATATGCGCTTTGCGAGGAGGACGGACGGCGTCAAGACATCTAGAGCGGTGCTCGGGAGGGCAAGGAAGGATTGGTGGGCTCCATGGGGTGTGTATGAGGCTTCTGGTGCGTATCGACTTCCGTCTTCCATCACATTTCATTGACTCCCTTTTTTAGATGCCCAAGTACTGTTTGAACGCCTTATCATGGCCCTCCTCTGGGAGCTTTCCCTGAATTCGTACAACAATACCTTACTGCTCGCCTAACTTTGATCGAAGCAGGGCACGGCCAGTACGTATCCAACATTCCCACTTGTCATCGTCCCCGCACTCACGAAACTCAAAACATAGACGTCATAATCAATGCTCGCCGCCAACCTTCCACCTCCTCACCAAGGACCGCTAGCAGGACATAGTGCCCCCCATACCTTGACAGCCGATTATACGTCACCACCACCACCGACGCCTCCACATACAAATCCTCCGTCCTCTCTTCCAGCCCTCCTCGTCCTCCTCATTCTCAGCTTTAACCTCGCAGGACCTCAACCTCCACATTCACATCACCAACATTCTGTGTATACCGATGTCGCAATTTGCTGCACGCTCCTATTGCGCTGGAGCCTCAGTTTCCCTGACCACTTCAAGCTGCGCCCGGGCCGTCGTCAATCCGGCACTCACAGGTGGCCCCATTTGGTGTACCCAGCACAAGATCGGTCGGCGCCTTTACGAATCCAGGATTCATAGTAGGTTATGATTTATTTTGGGTGAGGCTGGTGCAGTGGCGGTAGACGTGCATCCATGGAGAAAGGACAAATGACCTTTTATGGCCCAATTTAACCTCTCTGGGTCTGAGATGCGATGGGTAGACTGGTAATTCGAGATCTTATTGTCGTCGGTCGATGACTGCCGTTTGCAAAGATATCCCTTCTTGGGCACGTGCTGGCTGCCAGCTGAACGTAGGCCTGATGATACGAACACAAAGGGGCTTGTGACTTCGAAGAAACATCGTGACAAATGGCCGTGAAAGTCGTCATTACTGATAATATCTGGAGGGATCTACGCCGCGACGCGGTCTTTCCGGGTGTTGAGGGCGATGCTGTAGTAGAGGGGGCGATGATATGATTATTGCTGGCACTTCTGTGATGCGACAGCGTGGTTTTGCGCTGGTGATCGGGAATCTCGGGCGTTATTCATCTTGCAACGTGCCACGGCGCGCGACAAGCAGAGTTGTAAACTGAATGTATGCGGATTTCTGCCAAACCTTTTCGTTGTCCTTTAGTCTGTATGACGCGATCTCGATATCATAATGGAGCAGGGTCCGCCTTACTAGTACTACCTCGCAGGCGCCTACTTACAACTTGTAAGTAAGTAAGTTACAAGGCACCTGTATCCAGTCCATGGTTTCCTTATTCAAGAATTAAAGCACGCTTGATATTGAACCCATTAAGAATCAGCGATCACGAACTCGGAGAAACGTGCAGGATGTTTGTTTCATCAAGAGATCAGCGCTCGTTCAGTTGAGCATGGTCATTCACACCATCATCTTCGTTTGGACGCCTCCTTCCTCGCTCCACCGGACCGCCGCATCTCCGACGGAGATAAGTCAGTTCAATTGCAGGAGAAGGCCGCGTCGACAAAAGAAGTGGTTTGGAGATAATCTTTCAATTGTGAAGATGTTGGCGTTTGCCGGATTGTATCAAGTTCCAATGGTGGGGAGTGATGTTTATCAGTTTCGAGGTGATACGGCGCAGATGTCGACACTTCATGCGAAGCGAGCGACTCTGGTCTACGAAAATGTAAGTCCCTTTGGTTGCATGTTGAAAAGAATATTTGAGAAGGCGGGGAATCGGGATGCATTTTGAGGACCCGGTGATGATTTGTGAGAGGCGGGATAGTAGCAGAGTCACGGTTGTTGTATCGGAGCAGTGCTGAGCAGTGACTAGTGACTTTGCGTTCTTCGATGGCGCCGCCAGCTACGTATAGAAATCAAATTGTTGCCAGCCGCCATAGGATCGAGAGCACATCGATTCTACAGTGACATTCAAGGCTTCTACATAACTTAGATCGATATCTGACACTATCTGTATGTAACGGTGGAGTGCTAGGGATTGTAAGGATATCCGTCAACCTTTGGTGCCATCCTGACTCTCCTTTACTTCGAGAATGACTTCCTCCAAGCCATGTTCCTGCCCACCTTGGCTCTGCAATGCGCGCGAGCGCTGAGATTCAGCTTCGTTATCCGTCGTACTATGGACTGGTTCGCCCGCAAAGGAGAGGTGTCCTGGAGTTGCAGGACGAGCTTCAGATCCCACTGGAGCGGCTGCGACTTTGCTTGCGTTCGATGGGCTAATTTCACAAATATCCGCCATCGAACGCTGAGTTTCGACCAGGACGATCACCACAGTCGGATACATTGCCTACCATAATAGATGTAGATCAGATGATTACACACAATGGAAATCTGCCCAGCACGTACGGAAAGAGAAAAAAACACTGCCTCAAAGGCTGTTGCCTCGAGTCCACTACCACTGTAAACCTTAGTTAAAACCAAGTACACTGTCTGTCAGAAGGGTGAGATCTTTGAGGATCTCAGTGTGTATATATACTGTACTTCTCCGACCAACTCTTCAACCCTGATGGTGCATGACCAATTTCGACCAACCCTTCATGCCTTCAAAGACCGTGAGATGGCGTGACATGTGACAACCACTCTTCAGCTAGGCCTGTGAATAAGACATTAATAAAATTATTTACAATCTTGAAATGGAGCTAATATTGCTTGAAAAGGCTTAAAATCAATAAAACAAGGTTTAGGGGATCCTTTTTACCATTTTACGAGTGCCTGGGAAAATCTCTTCAAACCCTGTTGTGATGCGTGACAATTCAGAAAATCTCTTCAATTCAGGGACCCCTGTGACGAGTGACTGAAGAGTTGGTCGGAAAAGTACAGTATCAGCAAGCAAGGTGCAAAAGTCACTGACCTGGAATCCGAGGAAAACGAGGCCTGATTCTACGAGAAGAATCAATACGGTCTGCACTGGACTCTTTCGTCCACTCAAACCGAGAGTCTCCACGATGAATCTACGATGGCTCCTGCAATATCACTTCGTGGTGAGCTACTAAATCCACTAAATCCCGCCACGGCGACGTACCACAATTTATACGCAATCATCATTGTCGTGACGGCCTTCGTTGCGGTGGAGAGCGCAGTCGTTAGGGAAAGGTCTATATTCGAGCCCCATTGATCTTAGTCATTAGGGATTGATATCCATATCGTGTCGCCGAGGTTCATCCCTGGGGGTGTATATGTTCAGCAAAAGGGAACAGCTTCCCGGAACATGTCATTTCGCCCACGGATCCAATCCACAGAGTAAATGGTATGAGGACTACCCACCGTCGATCTGGGAAGAGGGCCCAAGCCCTCCAAATGACAATGATGTCGCTGAGCAATATCTTCATCGAGCGTGAATAGATCCGGGATCTGGCAGTGACAGCCTGACACTCACAGGAAGGCTAAATGCCCAGTTGCTGACTTCGTTCACGCTCTGTAACGCCTTGTTAACCAACACTCGCTTCTCCGACAGCGGATAGTCGATGTCCAGGATGAGAGCCTTTCGGACGAACACAATGAATCCAGCAACTTGAGTTCCGGTATTCAAACTGGAGAGGAGGAAGTTGATGACGGTTGCTACGAACATGGCTGCTATCGCACGGTTAGAAAAACCTTTCCGCCTGTCAAGTTTCGGGGATTCGGTTTTGTTGAGAAGAAGGAGCTTTGCCCAAGGAGAAGACGAACGCAAAGATAATGACCGACGCCGAGAAGAGTACAACGAACAGTCCTAACAGGTTATCGAACTTGTGGATGAGGGCCATACCGCGAGTGAGGACGCACCATAGAAGAAAACGACGATCGACAATTGGTCGACAGCTTTCAAGTAGGGGCCAAACCAAGATGGTGTAGAATCTCGCTTTCAAGGGGCGTCATGGATGACTCAGGATGAGCTGTAAATGTGAAGTCCTACAATGCAAAGGGAGGATCAATGAAAATGGTAACAATCTCAGTCTGACTACTATATAATCTTCCCGGGGGCGATGACAGAACCTACTGGTAAATCAGCGCCCGACAGGAGAGAACGTTGTAGGATGGATAGATCTCCCGAATATGATCTGTCGGAACTTTTGTGACTTGTGCCGATAATTACAAGTAGTAAGTTCGCACACGTTTTGGTCATGGTAATTCTAGTCCGTGTCTGCGGTTCCAAGTCGCAAGCACTATCGACACATGGCTTTCTCCTGAGCGTTGGCCATTGGAAAATGGGGTGAAATCAGGAATGAAGGCGAAGGCGATGTTGGATGGGTGATTAGTAAAAAGAACGATCCTGAGCGGCGAGCGGCGAACGCCAATCTCATGATGAAACTTGCCCATAAGTGCCATAACTTGAAGGTTCGTCAAGATGTATATGAAGGCTATAACAATAATAATGATGATGATGATGATGATGAAGCCAACTTGTTTTTTAGTACCGCAAGTCTCGCTGCGGCCTGCGGCCTGTGCACACGGTTCTTATTTCGTTATCAAGACATGCATTGACGTAAGGGAACCGTGGTAGGGATGGGTATGCAGGGATCTTCATCAGCAAACGGACCTGATTTTTCCCATCGAGGCCTGTCATAGCACCCTGCCCTAACCCATAACAAGCCGCATAGCAACCTGCTTTAGCATCGTGTAGCAGTGGTAGCACCTAGACTGCCCATAGACTCAAGTTGCGTAATACAGAATGCAAGTTTTTGGTTTCTCTCCTGTTTCGATCATCCCCTGCTAACACAAGTTTACAGCATACATACCTGGGCCCATGGACAAATAGCGCCGGGAAGCATGTCCATCATGGAAGCCAACTCCTTCAGGTCCGTCTCTCTCTCTCTAAACTTCCTCTCATTCTCATCTTTATTCACAGCTTCCTCATATTAGCATACCCTGAGGCCCAAGAGCTCAAAAAAGCACACGGAGACGTCCACTCCACATTTGACAAGCCCCCCACAACCCTGCAACCACACTCGAGCGCCTCGCGGCCGTCCTTCCCTCTACTCTCCCCGCCGTTGGGCAGAACGGCTTCACAGACGCTTCTGGGAATGGCCACGGCACACAGTCGACGAACATGCCCTTCAAATCCTCGTCTTTGGAACGTAGCGACAAGCCAGAGACGACCGAGCTCACTGACCGAAAGGCCGAGTATGTGTTGAGGCATATGATTTTACGAGCATGTGCTCGCGCTCGTTACCAGTGTTAACATGTACACATGTGATTATCTACGTAGTACTTAGGTAGCTCGTTTGTACCGTAACCGTCAATTGCGTAGAGGACGGAAGGCGTCAAAGCGTCTAGAGCGGTGCTTGGGAGGGCAAGGAAGAATCGATGGCTCTTTGATTTTCTTTTTTTAGAGACCCGAGCACTGTTTGAACGCGCCATCATGGCCTTCTCGCCCGCTCTGGGAGTGCCCCCTGAATTCGCACAGCAACGCCTCACTGCTCGCCCAACCTTGATGGAAACAAGGCACGGCCAGTAAGTCTCCGCACGCATGAAACTCAAGACACAAACCTCCGCTACACCCCCCCTCTCCACACCAAGGACCACTAGCATGACGTAGGGCTATCTCAAACCTTGAGACCCGATTCGCCACTGCGATGGAGCCTCAGTTTCGCTGACCACCAACTTACCACGTCAAGCTGCGCCGTCGTCAACCCGGGCGAGCGTAGGCTCATGAATTTGTTAAGTTCTTTGTTTCTCTCCCCGTTTTTATCTTCCCCCTTCTGGCCCTATCAATTACACGTTCATGGCCTACACTGGCATGGACAAATAGTGTCGTCAGGCACGACGAAGCCATGTCCATCCTCCGCATATGTATGCACACAGTCTACGAACACGTCCTACAACTCGTTTGGAACACGGTGGATGCGCGGATGCTCCTATTTTTCTCATCCTGCGACCGTCGCGTTCATCTAGGGGGAAATGAGGAATCCCGACAGCTATTAAGCATCACAGGGGGCAGGTTACTCAGGGAGAAGCGCATCACGGACGCGACCCGGATTTTGTTCGCGCCGGCTGGGTTGGTGATTTTTGCGGGCAAACCCGGCGACGCGACGCGACGAGCCAAGCCTGATTGCGCGGGTGGCCGAAGAGCTGAACTTTTCGCATCATCTTTTGTGCTTGGCTCTGTACACGTCCGCGTTGGCGCCTCGGTGATTGGAGGAGGCGTACCGGATGTTTGAGGAGACGAAGGGGTATCGTGAGGCGCAAGAGGTTCACATCCGGAGGTCATTCTCGAAGTCAAGGAGCGTCAGGTTGGCACCAGTGGCTGACTGATACCACTCCAATGTTACGTTCATGCCGATATCTATCCAAGTTATGTAGAAGCCTCGAATGTCACTAGAACGGAATGCGACGTCCTCAATCATATGGTTGCGAGTAAAATTATGGCTTCCATACATAGCTGGCAGCGGAGCAGCGCACCGTCAAAGAACGCTTCGATACAACAGTTAACGGTGACCCGGTACTACTTATTCTGCCTCTTCGCAATCGCCACTGGCTCCTCTTTAAATACCCTCTTCAGATAGGCAGCCTCCCCCATCCCTCTCGTACTGAACACACATCAAGCCATGTTCGTGCCCACCTGGCCCCACCTTGGCTTTGCAACGCGCGCGAGCGCTAAAATTCAGTTTCGTTATCCGTCGTACTGTGGACTGACCCAACCGCAAAGGAGAGGTGTCCCGGAGTTGCAGGACGAGCTTCAGATGCCGCGAGTTTGGTTGCATTGGATAGGCTAATTTCGTAAATATCCGGCATCGAACGCAAGATCGAACGCTGAGTTTCGACCAGGACTATCACCACAGTCGGATACATTGCCTACAATGGTAGAACAGACGATGTCACATAATGGAAATCTTGAGTCTGCTCAACACTTACGGAAAGAGACAGATACACATTGTTAAAGGCATGCGATCCGAAATCACGAGCACTCCCATACACATTCAAAACCCAGTACGCGATCTATCATAACGGTAAGAACTTGGAGGATCATACGTGTATATATCAACAAGCAAGATACTGACCTGGAATCCGAGGTAAACAAGGCCTGATTCTACAAGAAGAATCAACATGGTCTGCACTGGACTCTTTCGTCTACTCAAGCCGAGAGTCTTCACGAGGAATATACGGTGACTCCTGCAATATCACTTCATGGTAAGCCACTGGATCCAGTGAATCCAGCCCACAGCTACAGGGGCGTACCACAATTTATACGCGATCATCATTGTCGTGATGGCGTTCGTTGCGATGGAGAGCGCATTGAATGCAGTCGTTAGGGAATTGTCTACATTCGAGCCCCATTGATCGTAGTCATTAGGGATTGATATCCATATCGTGTCGCCGACGATCACCCCTGGGAATATATAGATTCAGCAAATGGGAACAGCTTCCGAGAAAAAGTCTAATTTACCCGCGGTTCCAATCCACAGAACAAATGGTATGAGGACGACCCACCGTCGATCTGGAAAGAGGGCCCAAGCCCTCCAAATGACGATGAGATCGCTGACAAATATCTTCACCGAGCATGAATAGATCCGGGATCTGACAGCGACAGCATGATACTCACAGGAAGGATTGCTGCCCAGTTGTGGACTATGTTCACGTTCTGTAATGCATTGTTAACTAACCCTCGTTTCTCCGACAGGGGGTAGTCGATGTCCAGGATGAGAGCCGTTCGGATGAACACAATGATTCCGGCAACTTGAGCTCCAGCATTCAAACTGGAGAGGAGGAAGTTGACGATGGTGGTTACGAACATGGCTGCTATCACGCGGTTAGAAAATCCTCTCCGCCTGTCGAGTTGGGGGATTAGGTCTTGTTGAGAAATAAGGGGCTTTGGGGAAGGAGAAAAAAAAACGAACGCAAAGATGACGACCGATGCAGAGAAGAGTACAACGAACAATCCTGTTATCGAACTTGTGGATGAGCCACATACTACGAGCGAGGAGCACGCACCATAGAAGAAAATGACGATCGACAATTGTTCCACAGCTAGCAAGTAGCCAAAACCAAGATTGTGGAGAAGCCCGCTTTCAAGGGGCGTCATGGATGAGCGCTGCAGCGCCGAACTGTAAGGTCCTACAATCTAAAGCGGTCAGTGAAAATAACCCCCGACGGAGAGAATATATCTCCCGAATATGATCCGTCGGAGCTTTTAGTTGTTCAGTTTGCGTAATACAGAATGACCGGAAATCAATTCATCACCTTGCAAGTTCTTCGTTTCTCTCCCTGTTTCTATCTTCCCCCTTCTGACCCCCTGCACCCCCCTACCGCTACTCGATCAGGGCAGAACGGCTTCACAGATGCCTTTGGGAACGGCAGCGGCACCACCGCCCGCACACAGTCTACGATTCAATGCGTCCTCGCTTTTGGAACACAGCGCATGGCCGAGGATGGATTGGCATATAACGTGTATATACGCGTTGCAAGGAGGATTAAAGGCGCCAAGGCATCTGGGGTTGTGTTTGGGAGGGCGAGGAAGGATCGATGGACCCCTTGGGAGGTATACGAGGCCTCTGGTGTGTATCCAGTCTGTCTTTTGTTCATGTTACATTTCATTTACTTTTTTTCTTTTCTCTTCCTCCCCGTTAGCGCTGATGGAATACCGCTGCTAGCTAGGACGAAAAAAAAAAAACATTGCGTGCCAGATCTTTCAAAATGGCCTGGAGCTGTTTGCGCACGAAGTCGAGTATATTTGCGGTACCTTGGTTTCCTCAGCTCTATCAACGATAACCACAGTCTGTCCTTCTCAGAAGCTTGAAGAACGTATTGCAAAGATCTATCCTGCGGGTATATTCTGTTTCACTATCCCTCCAACTTTATCCCACAACTAAACCTCTCTCCCCTCAGAACCCCCCATCAAACGCTTCGCCCAGCGCCACACCTACCTCGACACAGCCGCGTCGCCCCTCGCGACCCTGGCATTTCTGCTGTCCGGCATGCAGCGCCAAACCACAACATCGTCAAGGAACGAGTGGTGGATTGGGACGTACGGATACACATTTATAGTTGAGCTACCCCACGTTACCCCGGGGCTACCTCCCCCGCTAATACAGCTCTCAAAGAAGAAACCCGTAATTTCCAAATATTGGTGAGAACTTGTCTCAAAACCCCCGAAGGAACTCGTAAAAAGCTTCCAGAGTCGCCTACTTCGTATAGCGTGCCGCCGTCGTATATCACACACTGACCACTGGGAACGTCCATCGTTAGTTCATGGTGATGACTCTGGTATTTTGGGGGTGTTTTTAACACTGTCCATGGACTTTCAGGCCGCCCTCACGTCTCAGGCCTCATCGCTTACTTGACCGGGTTCGGGGGTAGCACCGATCCGGCATCGAATGATGAAGCGGGAAATCCAGAGCGCACTGGCACACACGGGTGTTATTTCTAACCTTCGTGGGTCTCTTTGATCCATGAAGACAAGCATAAGTAGTTGACGAATGTAATTAGAGCTGCGGGATACCTGAGCTCTCTGGTCTACAATAATTATATTGGAGCTTTGAATGTAGACAATCTGTTTCTGCTTTTGTTGCTAGCGAGGTGGTTCTGTCTCCGGTGTTGTTCCACACCTGTCGATTCGACCGAACGAACTGTAACTCTCATCGAGATCGAGAAGACAGTGTCGCCGTGATACCTGGTATATGACTTCCCGGACCATGCCATATATGTACACCATATGTCCGAGTCAATCTCTATGTACATCCCGAATAGCTCGTTTTACTTGGAAGGTGGATGACCTCGTCAATCACCCCCTGACATTCAATAGCGATTGACAACCCCCCTCGTTCCATCAGATTTGGAATATACTCCTTCGCGCCTTCGAAAATGTTTCAAAGTTCCTTTGTGTAGCCTGGTGAGCTCGTCATCATGAGTGAGAGATGCGCTTCGGAAATGCAATCTGCATTGGAGAGAGTGACATCGAAAGTATTCCAGTCCCTTATGCGAGATTGGGGAAAGCCTAACGTAACGACGTGCAATGAATTTGGGGTCCGAAGGGAATGATCCCCAAATTGTGGTCCTCTGTCTGATAGTGTAGTTTCTGGTAAACCATGAAGTTTCCAGACATGGTCTCTAAAGAGTGTGGCAAGGCCTCTGGCTGAGGTGGTTGTGGACATTGGGATGATATGTGCCTGTTTTGTATGATGGCAGCATGTGACGAATAATGCATCATATCCTTGCGCTTCTGGAAGACCCATGATAAAATCTGTAGTGATATCCTTCCAAGGCTGCGTGGTTGCTTCATTGGGCTTAAGCTTTCCTACTTGAGTCGAGTGAGGTCAAAACATCTCATTTTGTGAGATGGGCCATCTGTCGAAGGAGCGATATCAGTAGATGTTTGGCTGGCTGGTGCGGCAGGAGAGAGAGAAAAGGTGACAATAGATGCTTACCAACCATCAGCTCTTCCAAGGATTCTGCACACAGATCCAGCACTTGCTGGCAGGCCGTGCTTTCCGTGTCATAATTCCCAACCAATCTGATGAACGTGAACTTGTGAAGACAGGAGACACGGAGTCGAGAGGATTGGAAGTAAGAGAGCGAACAAGTTGTACAATGCATATTTGATGGATGACCAGTGCCTCCAGTAGACCAGAAGCTGGAGTCGAATAGGCAGTGGATATCACTGCACATCTGGAGAATATCAAACTGTCATTTTGGTATTCCGGGGTCGTTGACAGTCAGTGACTTCAACTGTTCACATGAGGCGAGAAAGCCAACAAGGTCTTGATCATCCCCGTAGATAACGACTTTGACTAGGGAGTGCAACTGTAGGAATTGATATAGCCTCATCCAGAGTGGCTCCAGTGACAACTAGGGGTGTGAGTCCAACCAAAGGCAGCTGCAGCTGGTCGTTTCAGTGAACCTGGTCAGCGTGTCCATAATAGGCATTTCGAGCATCCCCAGCAACTCTCTCAGTCTGATGCTCAGAGACAGCTCTCGCACATGTGTCGCAAGATGTGGGTTCCCTTGCAAGACGGCGTGAAGACGCGAGAGGGATGCCATACGTCCCATGTGGATCGTGATAGATCGGAATAAAAGGGTCTGTGAATGCAGTCGAAAGGATTTAGAAACCAATGCACATGTCTTCCAAAAGGTGTAGCTGCCATAGAGTCCTGCGAGTTGGTCTATAATGGCGTCGATGATTTCCTGTGGAATGTGCGGCATTTTCGTACCAGGTCTAATCACTGAAATCACTGGGTCAACGCACTGCGGTAATCTGCCTCAATAGCCGGTGGATTTATGTTGAACATATGGAGGAATATATCCCGTTATGTGCCGGAATTTGGCGATTGGATAAATACGAGAATTCACGAACAGTATCTTCCCTTTGTTATCTGGTATTTATTCTCGATCGATCAAACAGTTATATCTTGAAGATATTGTGATTAACCAATCAGAGGACAGGATCGGGTCATGTGAGTGAATATAATAGAGTTTTATGGGTATGTTTATATCACAATTCTTAAGAGGGAGACATCAAAGCTATTATTTGCCATGAACTCGAACTTTTCAAACCGGTCCCAACGACAATTATTCTGCTGTTTATTCTCAGTTTATCTCTTATTTATAGAGGCAAATTACCGCAGTGACACCTGGTGTGGCACGTGCCCCTTTAGCCCCAGCCACGCGGAGTCATCCTCTTGATTCCACCCATCTTGGCGTTCCTTTCCTCCACGTTTTGGCAGGGTCGAGAGATTGTTCGTCCATCTTTCCGGTATATCGCGTGCTCATACACCCCAAATGCTGCAGGCGCCATCCGACACCGTCAAGTGGACACTGCTAGTAGGCAGTCTCGCGCTCCGTGCGCACTAGTCCTACTAGGTTTTACAACCATGCGGTGGCCAGACGACCCCACGACTGGAGGCAAATCTGGAGTTCTGAGTGTCAAAGCAGATATCGATCTCTGAGGCTGGGTTGACCCAGTATAACGGTGCCGTGGACCATGTCTCCCGATTCCTCTCCCTGACCGTTCCGCTCAGTGAGGGCCCGCCACCTTTTGATAGGACTGCATATTTTCGTGTCATAAGTTGGTCATAAGGTCGGGATTTACACGCAGCGTGGGCTTGAAGTTTGAATAATTCGAATCTCCACAACATCATGATCTGCTTTGATGTCAGGACTCCGGAGAATGGGATCTATTGATTGAACGTATGAAAAAATTCTCCACCGCCCTGGAAAATACCAAATTCAATCGCTCGCTGGACGAACTGGAGAGAGTTTGTGCGACAAGACTCCTTTTCTTTTTTGACCCTTTGGATTTGTTGAGCGATATTTTGCCGCGCCTTCATGCATCATGTAGTACCGGTCCCTCTATCGAAGACTCGGTCACCGGTCTACATACTAGTGCCAAGTTCCAAGCACCAATTATATTCTTATAAGCCTCAGCTGGCCATGACCATCTCCAAGTCTGCTACATCTCTTCATGGTTGTCACAATCAGCCAGTCATGTGCTTTCGACGGGTCTAAACTCCACTTCAAGGGTACGCGTACGACCAAAATCATCAAGAAGTCTGCGGTTTGAGTGAGCGTTCCAGTCTTCATTAACTAGGATACAAAAGATCTGATAGCGGACGCTGGCAGGACACATAGGTTGCATCCTGAGCTTTAACAAATGGCGGATCGTAGTCGATCGTCGCAGGATTGGGGCGTCCGTAAGTTACTCTTACCAGGGCTCGATGTCACGGTGACGAGATATTCATATGAGTTTCGAGTTCCTTCAGGTTTCGGCGATTGCAATCGCATTCTACAAAATACTCCAAACAACGAAAATCACATTATGATTGGGCAACTTCCTCCTTCTGCCACTCCGTCCGGTGGACCGGCAAGATCAGTACTCAGCAATGAATATAACACGGGTTGGTTGGTATTTCTTTCGGCATGGGGAGACAACTTACATCGAGCACAACGAACCTTACATCAGGCGCCAACATTACTGTGGCTATCAACGACCTGTAAGTAATCCACGGCCTGGCATTTCTGAAATGAAATATTTTATCCTCCTGCGATTTTTCAGCGCGTCCGATGCTGTGAAGAACCTGGTCATAAACTTGGGTCATCCTCGGGTAGAAATTCCCAACTTTCCATTCATAGTACGAATTGCAGTTGATCTTGTTGTTGGAAGATCGCTTCTCGTCCTTTCCACGGTTTCAACACTTCACACACGACAATTGCCCCGGGAGCAGTGATGCAACTGGACAATTCGAAACGCGCGAAACTAGTTATCAGTGAAGCTTTACCTGGTAAGAGCCACATAGGAACATCCATATGATACTTCTACTTACGCCCGATTACACTTCCTTCCAGTCCCTACCGCTAACCTAGGGACCGCAGATATTGTCGGATTTGGCACAGCCGGCGTGGCGATCGTGCGGAATAGCATGAATATCCAGAAACGTGAGGCAACTCCCAGTTTCGGATATGATGCAGGATGGCGAGTCGACAAACACATCCGGCTCGTCGCAGACACGACCGGAAATAAGCGTGGCGACCTCGTTGGATTCGGAGAAATGGGTGTATGGATTTCACGGAACAACGGTGACAACACTTTCCAGACCCCCAAAATGGTCCTCCCAGACTTTTGTTACGCCGCCGGATGGCGCGTGGAGAAGCACCCTCGGTTTATGGCTGATATCAGAAACATTGGTCGCGCTGATATTATTGGATTTGGAGATGATGGCGTTTTTGTCTCATTGAATAACGGCGATGGGACTTTCTCTCCAGCCAGCCTTGCTACGACTGGCTTTGGCTACAACAGTTCGGGCTGGAGATTGGAGAAACATCTTCGTTTCCTAGCTGATACCAATGGAAATGGGTTACTTGATATCGTCGGATTCGGAGAGAGCCAAGTTTTTGTTGCATATAACAACGGGGATGGTACTTTCCAACCCGATAAAGGCGTCCTTGCGGACTTTTGCTATAGCAAATCCTGGCGCGTGGACCAGCATCCTCGCTTCGTTGCTGACCTCACTGGAAACGGCAAGCCTGACTTGGTTGGCTTCTCACATGGCGGGGTACATGTTGCGTTCAACAATGGCGATGGAACGTTCCAGCCCACCCGGAAGGTTTTGGATGATTTTGGCTTCGATATTGGTGCAGGAGGTTGGCTCGTCGAAAAATATCCACGATTCATCGCTGACCTGACGGGTAACGGTTGCGGAGATATCATAGGATTTGGTGAGGTGGGGGTATCTGTGGCGATTAATAACGGCGACGGTACGTTCCAGCCTAAGAAGTTTGGCGGAACTGGCTTTGGCTATAATAATGGTTGGAGGGTGAAGGAGAATCCACGTTTTCTCGTTGATTTGACTGGTGATGGGCGGGCGGACATTCTTGGATTTGGGAACGCGAATGTCTACGTCAGCTATAACGATGGGAAAGGGAACTTCACCGAGTCGAAAGCGCTAATCCAGGACTTTGGGTCCCTTGGAGGATGGACGGGGGAGAAGACAGAACGCTACGTTGCCAATCTATTTCATTGAATCCTAGTTGGCCCTATATAATCGAGATGAACCTATTTTGAAAAGTTAGCTATCATGAATCGGACTCTAGGGAATGGGCAGAGAATTGAGAAATGAAATCATGAGACGGAAGAGTTCCAATTTTCTCGGTTTCCAGTCAAACGAAGAACCCGGCATCTAGGGGGGGTTTTCAAAAGATGACATCCAGCTTTCGCAATAGTCTCGTTCCCAGCCGTTGTTCCGCATCATCCTGCCACGCGAGCGGGGTTCGAAAACTCACAACAGAATGGCGGTCCGTAACAATATACGGAGAGGGATTCCACAACGAGCCTGTTGCAGTTGCACCATCGGAGGTAAGGAGCATCGCGATGGCTAGAGGAATAACGCTTCTCATATAAAGGCTGGGTCAGTGACGCCTCGTGGTTTTGACGTTCTTTGTCCCAAGCATCCTTCTCCTCATGTGTGTAAGTATTCAAGTCAACGGAAGCTTTCAGACTTCAGTGTGCCATCAACCATTCATACCGAGTCATCTTGAATTCATGCGTCTCCTCCATAAGGGATTTTACTTGTTCTTGCATCAGGAACTTGAAAAACCTCATCCGTAAAATTGACACTATGACAGTGAGCAAAGAAAGGAGTTCTTAGAGCATAAATTGAGTATAATTATGATCAACCCCGCTGTACATTTTGGCACCATCTGCAAAAACGGGTTCAACACAGAATGGGGCCTTGGACAATTAAAACAGCCAATATCATGGGGTTACATGTATGGAAAAATGTCTTGATTAAGAACGGTTGTCGTAGAAGGCTGCATAGGCTGCATAAGCCGCATAACCAGTCTACTCTCTACTGAAAGAGTAGCAGGGACGAGAGGAAACAAACGATTCAAGGTATGATGGGAAGTGAACAGGTGGAGCTATGCGCAACTCGTCGAGATGGTAGTTAGAGACGGAGATAGGCTGACGACCGTCAGTATTCGCAACACTCATTGGATTCCTTCTGGCGATGTCGCGAGTCTCGATGCAATTATTTGGGACGGTAAATGCAATCTGTGACTGGGTCACTGGCGATACCGCTTCAGAGGCAGATGTAAGCGGAGGATAGGTGATGTACTCTGCGCCACGTACCGTGATGAGAACTCCACCAATGCGGATGCTGGGCGGTCATCATCTACCATCCGTTGGTGAACATTTACAGGGATAGAAAGAGAAGTTTACTTCCGTCCACGAACTCAGCTGGGAACGATGCCAGGGCGGTTATCCTCAAGGTTGGAGAAGGGAGCTACTGAGCTTATTGGCATGAGGATGCTAGGAATAAAGAATCACGTACAGAGGAAGGTAGTTGCTTATGGCGTGTTATACGGGCGAAGGGAAGGTCATGGATTGTTGACTATGACAACATTAACATCCCACGGTTGAGATCTCCGGCGAAATCCCATCCCTCCCCCCAGCAGCAACACCTCCGTTGCCGTTATGACCGCTCCCTCTACCTTTGGAAGACCCCAGGTCAACCCAACCATTCAAGTTAATGGCTCGTGCCTGGGCTCATTTCGGATGCTCTAATCAGACACTTTGATGCCGATTTTACACATCAGGGCTTTCCTGATCTGAGGCCTGCGGCCTGACCCCGCACTCAGCCCTCCGAGTCTCCCAGTGTTGGAAATCTGGATCAACGTCCGTCCACTGATCCCTTCGTTTTCTCGCAATATGGGATCTAAAACTGTCCTTGCATAGCCCTCAGATCGGCGAGATGCAGAACAGCGTCCGGCGGCCGAATGTTGATACTGTTGAGATCACTGGTACGCATTTAAACCCTAGTCGCCGATGCTTCAGCAAGGACTGATAACACCTGTGCTCGGTCAGTCCTTCGAGCCGATAACCTTCCCCGTCTCAAAACTCTGTTCGGCAAGAAGAGGCGATTCTTCGTTTTGGCAACGAATGAGGCAACAACGGAAAAGACAACAGCTGTTCGGAGTGTGGCACAGGCCGTGACGTGGGGTGAAAAACTCGGTGCATTGTGCGCATCGTATTTGCTTTTCAATCCGTCTTTCAACTGAAGACCTCCTGCAGCACCATACAACCGTCGTCCTTCATCACACTGCGTCTTTATGCGAAGCACTCAGGACGCGAAGACTTTCTTATCGGAACGTGTGAGGTACCCTGTGAATCCCACATGAGTCGGTTTTTATTAGGTCTCTTCCTCTGCGACTGCTAAGGATTCTGTGTGTAGACGTAACCTTCATTCTCAGCAATGGCCATACTGATGGTGGGCGTCCCGTACAGCAGGTCAACCTTTACTTAACGACCACCGTGTCCACGTCCACCCACCTGGGCGCCGCACCGGCTGCTGCCGCCGCCGACGCCAACCTCACGGTGGCTGATTCCGGCGGTTCTCCGACTCTGGGGATGACTGGCCCCCAAGGTGCTGTAGCACCCTTACCGGCCACGCCCACCACAATGGCCTCCACCTCTGGATTTCTTCCCCACGAAATTGCCCCTCCTACGCCCGACGTGGTGGATAATCAGGCTGTAATGCTGTCTTCGGAGAGCGCTATCCATGGAGCCGAGAAAGCTGTGGAGACTATGAAAATCTACGAAGGTGCTGTTGGGAAGATTCAACTCGTGATGAACATTGTGGACGCAGTCGTCGAGGTGTGTATGCCATCCCTGTTGCTATCGATCAATGGAACGACTCTCGCCCTTTAGGCTAACTCATATGCGAAGGCGGCGTGGGGCTTGCTTTCCTCGATCCCCAAGGCGAATTTTCTTGTCCCGTTCAACGAGAGAAATGCTCATTCTCCGTTGGCAGGCTTTCCTCAAACAGGTTGAGCGTGACGAAAACGTCCGAACTCTACTTTTGGCCATACGGGATGCGTTGGATTTTGCACAGCTAGAAGACATGTTGAAAAGTATCAAGCCCGGGTCCAAGCAGGCAGATATCCTGACGGGTATGCTGAAGGAAGTCCAGGCTTGTAGCGAATTTATTAAACGATACGCAGACGACCCCCAACTATGTACGTTGCGCTCCCCCCCATTTTGTCGACGATTACAAATTTGTAAATTTGCAGCGAAACGGACCTTGAAGAATATTGCTGGCCAGGTTGACCCACGAATACAGCAGCACCGTGACACCCTCGCTGGACTCAAAGAAGCCTTCTTGACTCATGCTATTATCACCATACAATATGATGTGGGAAAGATTCGAGATGCTGGTACGTAAGACTGACAGTTTGAGGACCGTTGATCTCATAATCTCTATACAGAGCTGGACGCCAAAATCGATGCAATACCATACAAACCAGGTTGGCGCTTCGGCAGTGAGAGACGCTGTCTTCCAGGCACGCGCACAGCCTTCCTGGATTACATCAGTAACTGGGTGCGCAGTCCCGAATCTGAGCGTGTACTCGTCCTCTTCGGGCAGACAGGCACGGGTAAGTCGACTATTGCACACGAGGTTGCACGTCTCTTTCATGAGAAGAAGCTTCTTGGCTCGTCCTTCGTCTTTCAGCGGGGGGGGGATTCCAAACGCAATGCCTACCAGCTATTCACAACAGTTGCTCGCGATCTCTGCTTGCTATATCCTCCGTTTAAAATGGCTTTAGGGAAGGACATCACAAACGATGCCTCTCTTCCGCGAGCCCGAGACTTCTCAACCCTCTTTGAACGCCTCCTCTTATGGCCACTCAAGGGTCTACAGACCAACGATCGTATTCTTATCGTCATTGATGCCTTGGATGAAAGCGGGGACACCACCAGTAGAACTGGCCTGCATACCTTTCTGGCTAATCGCCTCTCTGAGCTCCCATCAAATTTTCGCATCCTCATCACCTCAAGACCAGAGTTTGGCATCGAGCCTGCGTTTGCCAGCGCACCATCTGTCTGCATCAGGCATATGGTGGACCGTGAGCTGGCTGTGAAGACTGGAGAGGATATTCGCGCGTACGTTGAGTCCAAGCTGTCTCCGGACCATTTCAAGGAGTATGGTTTTCGGCTGGCAGACAAGGCAGAGGGCTTGTTTCAGTGGGCGGCGGTAGCGTGCGAGTACATTAACGAGCCTCCGCCCGGATATACCCAGACAGACTGCATAGATGCCCTCTTGAAGCGCTCATGGGAACCAGGAGCTCATTGGGAGCTTGATTGGTTGTACCGGTTGTACATGGAGGTTCTCGAAGGATACTTCAAGGACGACTACGTCAAGCATCGATTTCGGTCTGTTATGGGACAACTTTTAGCCGCCTTTGAACCCCTCTCGATTGATTCTTTGACTACTCTCAGACAACATATATATAAGCCTGACCATCATGACTCCGTCGTGGCGATTGTTAAATGCCTTGGTTCGCTTCTGAGCAATGCCACATCATCCGATGCAACCCTCCCCATCGTTCCTCTCCACACCTCATTCCGCGATTTCCTGACCGATGAGGGAAAAAGTGGTTCCTTTTATATTAACCTTGACGAAGCCCACCGCCAGTTGGCCTATTCCTGCCTTGACCTCATGGTCGAGAGGCTGAGGTTCAACATCTGCAAGCTCGAGTCATCATATCTCCCCAACAGTCAAGTCCCAGATCTCCAATCCCGGATTGATAGATACATCCCATCGGCCCTTAACTATGCTTGCCGTTACTGGGATGACCATCTTGAACTCATAGCTTTCGAACACGATGTGTTTACCAAGCTCCGATCCATTTTTGAGGAAAGGTTCCTCTATTGGCTCGAGGTGCTTAGCCTGATTAGCAACCTAGGCCTTGCAACTCCAGCGTTATCGTCTCTGAAGAAGTGGCTAGGCAAGGCTCAGTCACAGGCTGTGGGTGATCACGCTTGTACAATGGGGAAGGTGTGACTGACAGGCACAATGTTGACAGGATCCAACGGAGGAGGTGAAGACATTGCGAGAGCTGGTTGATGATGCCTCCACCTTCGTGCGATACTTCGGGATATCCATGGCTAAAAGTACTCCTCATATCTACCTCTCTGCTCTGCCCTTTGCACCGACTTTGTCGAAAGTGTACAAACGATATATCCGCTCATTTCCGCGCACATTATCTTTGGAACGCGGGCGGTTGGCTGATTGGCCAGCATTGCGCATGGTGATTGGAGGACACACCGGTTGGGTTTTCTCTGTCGCCTTCTCGCCCGACGGACAGCACATCGTGTCTGGCTCGAGTGATTGCACGGTTCGTGTATGGAGCGCCACTACGGGACAGATGGTGACAGGGCCATTCGTCGGACACACCGCCAGGATCCTGTCTGTTGCCTTCTCGCCCGACGGACAGCACATTGTATCAGGCTCTCATGATCATACGATTCGTGTGTGGAACGCCACTACAGGAGAGACAGTGGCTGGGCCGTTCACTAGACACACTGAATCGGTCGTGACTGTCGCCTTCTCACCCGACGGGCAGCACATTGTCTCAGGCTCGCATGATAAAACGATTTGTGTGTGGAACGCCACGACAGGAGAGACAGTGGCGGGCCCGTTCACTGGACATACCTCTGGGATCCTGTCTGTCGCCTTCTCGCCCGACAGACAGCACATTGTGTCAGGCTCGCATGATCACACGGTTCGTATATGGAACGCCACTACAGGAGAGACAGTGGTAGGCCCGTTCACTGGACACACCGAATCGGTTCTATCTGTCGCCTTCTCATTCGATGGACAACACATTGTGTCAGGCTCACATGATCACACGATTCGTGTGTGGAATGCCACTACAGGAGAGACAGTGGCAGGCCCGTTCACTGGACACGCTGACTTGGTCTCATCTGTCGCCTTCTCGCCCGAAGGACAGCACATCGTGTCAGGCTCAAGCGATTCCACGATTCGTGTGTGGAACGCCACGACAGGAGAGATGGTGGCAGGCCCGTTCACTGCACACACCGAATCAGTCTTATCTGTCGCCTTCTCGCCCGATGGACAACACATTGTGTCAGGCTCGAGTGATCACACGATTCATGTGTGGAATGCCACTGCGGGACAGACGATGGCAGACCCGTTCACCGGACACACCTCTTCGGTCTGGTCTGTCGCCTTCTCACCCGATGGACAGCACATTGTGTCGGGCTCGGATGATCTCACGATTTATGTGTGGAACTCCACTACAGGAGAGAGAGTGGCAGGCCCGTTCACTGGACACACCAATTGGGTTTTTTCTGTCGCCTTCTCACCTGATGGACAGCACATCGTGTCAGGCTCATATGATCACACGATCCGTGTGTGGTACGCCACGACAGGAGAGACAGTGGCAGGCCCGTTCACTGGGCACACCGATGTGGTCTTGTCTGTCGCCTTCTCACCCGATGGACGGCACATTGTGTCAGGCTCGGGTGATTGCACAATTCGTGTTTGGAACACCGCTACAGGAGAGACAGTGGCAGGCCCATTCACTGGACACACCTCTTCGGTCTGGTCTGTCGCCTTCTCACCCGACGGACAGCACATTGTGTCAGGCTCGCATGATCGCACAATTCATGTATGGAACGCCACGACAGGAGAGACAGTGGGTGGCCCGTTCACTGGACACACCGAATCGGTCGTGTCTGTCGCCTTCTCGCCCGACGGACAGCAAATTGTGTCAGGCTCGCATGATCACACAATTCGTGTGTGGGACGCTACGACAGGAGCGACAGTGGCAGGCCCGTTCATTGGACACACCGATTGGGTTTGCTCGGTCGCCTTCTCGCCGGACGGACAGCACATTGTGTCAGGCTCGGGTGATCACACAACTCGTCTGTGGAATGCCACGACAGGAGAGACAGTGGCAGGCCCGTTCACTGGACACACCTTTTCGGTCTGGTCTGTCGCCTTCTCGCCTGACGGGCAGCACATTGCGTCAGGCTCAAGTAATGGTATGATTCGTGTGGTAAAGACTATGTTGGGAGAGACGGAAATGACCATACTGTCTGACTCTATGGACCAATCCAAGATTGACAGCGAGGGTTGGATCAGTGGACCTGGGGGTGCACTTGTCATCTGGATTCCACAGACACATCGATCATCCTTCCATCGCCCAACACATATCTGGGTTGCGGGGCCACATGAAACACAGCTAGACCTTTCTCGATTTGTTCATGGGCGAAATTGGGTTACTTGCATCGATAAATAGACCGTTCTGCTTTAGGTCTTGTCACTTCATCAATTACTAGATTCCGTTCCTCCAGTATAGCGAGTGGGGCGGTCTAGAGGGCGAAGAGAGGGAGTGTATGTACAGATGGAGAGGTGGTGGTGGATATTCCGGGTTTAGCCATTCGTGGAGGTATAGCACCGTCACGGTTATTGCAACCGGGAATGGTAGGTTGGAACTTGGTGGAGCTGTGCCGTTCAACCTTGATAATATTATTGCGGTATTCACTCCTTGAATGTATTTTCTAACAGCTACATATATAGACAACACATACTGACTCTACTAACTGCTGAGTAAGAAGTGTCGCGATGGCTAGAGGAATAACGCTTGTTGGTATATAAAGGCTGGGTCTGTTGGAACTTAAAGCAAGCAGGTAGTATATATAAATCTACCTATACCGCCCGAAGAACTCCAGAACAAGTTTGAAGTAGCTCGATGCTCGAGCAGTGTTATGCACTCCCATCAAGGAAAGATCGCAGATCTCATCTACCAACGCAAATTCAATGAGAAAAGACAGATATATATGTAGTATATATCTGTAGACAGGTGAAAAAGCAGATACAGAGCAAGGGTTGGGTCGTAGTTTGGGGTTGACCACTGGGGTAAACCGGTATCCCTTTTCGTCGTGGGGTAATTTAGAGCTGATAATTGTAGGGAGAGCTGGATGAAGCCTCGATTTACTGATTGGACCGAACGTGTCGTGTATACGAGCATAGTAAGTACCGATGAAGTTGTGCCGTTATCTAACTAAATAATCACCGGTGCACCTTTGATGCAGTGCCACATCAGACATCTGGCCATCATCACAATTATCACAATTGGTGCTCAATCTTCGAAAGCCTTGAAGTTGCCATTCGAGTGTTTGGCTCTCGAGCGACAGACTGACTCATGAATTCTCCTCTTCAAAAGCCGGAGACTTCTTGTTGGTCAAGCTACAGCCAGTATGACGGACCAGGATGTACGTCAGACGGTTCTGGTCTGATGTTGTCCTTGATCATGGAAGCCTCTACCTGGAAACTCTTCTCGGCGATCAGAATCATTATTGTATACCGCGAGTCTGAATCGTTGCGGGGTTTGGTGAGTCTGTGTAATGTCCTCCAAAGTGGTTGTGCCACGATCTCATTGACTTCAAGTCGGTGCAAGATTGCCTCAATCCAACGCGGAAATACCACATTGCGCCTTCCGGAAGGCCCTTGCTTCGCAGGGAAGTTTTATCCAGGAGACGTGATGCTATCGAGCTCGGCGACCGTCTTTTGGGAGGGCAGCAGGTCTTGCCTGTTTTCACAGTGGTATTCGAGATTTTGGATAACAGCGAACCTCCGAGGACTGGACTATCACTGAAACTGCCTCACGCTGTGGTCTACGATGACCGTTTCCGCATCGCGTATGACCGTGCATACCCATGCACGGAAACCTGCCACTCTGCGATCGCATTCCTAGAATTCAACCGCTCATTCCGCTTGGTTTGGGACTATTCTTTCGGACGTAACTGCATACGATATCTTCAAGGCATATCGGCGTATACCATCCGAGTTCTTCCGACGAATGATAACCGCCCTCCATTCGTTGATCTCCCTCCCAAGATTCTTCTTCAGATCGTTTTGGAAGCTGTCTCGATCTCTGGTCGCGAATGGCGCTCCCAATTGTTGTCGTACAGTATGGTTCAAAAATCGTGGGCGCATGTTCGGGATCTCTTTTATAGCATCTATTGCCACATGGGTAATAAGCCAACCGCAGTTTCCGTTGCTCGCTCGCTACACTACTATCCAGAAAAAGCGAAACTTATACCTGGCTTCAGCCCGTACCACTATTTCGACGCCGACGACGAAGACTGGCGAAACATAGACGACAACGATTATGTTCAGACTTCCCGAGCGCTCTTGGCCATCTTGGAGCTACTGACGTCCATGAGAGAGATCGTGTTTACGACAATCGACAGTTCTCTCATCCAGGATTTCCTATGTAGGCTATGCCATATACAAGGAATCGAGGAGTGTGAGATACGCAGTGACTACGCCTCCACGCGCGATACAAAGCCTAGGAGGCACAGCTTGACCATTAGCGAAATCCAGACAGTCATCGCCCACTGGCCACATCTTTCCATTCTCGACGTGAGTTATTGCGAGGATGACGAGACAACGATGTAAGCTCTCCTTCATTTTCGTCGCGCCACATCGTTCTGACAAATCAACTCTTCAAACAGCAAACTTTCCGACGCGGCTGAGGTGAGATTTATACTTCCCCAGTTCTGCCCCACCGCAACACACTCACTGGCACTCGCTTCCAATCACAAGGTTCCTTCCCCCACGGGCAACCTCGAAAAGCTGAAGCTCACTCAATGCAGACTCACCGGCCACCAACTCCTCCGATTCGTGAACTCGCCCCAGCCGTTTCTCAAAGCGCTTTCCCTAACCAACGTCTCGGGGTTCTCGAACGCCGATCTGCGTTCTCTTCTCACCCAAGTTGCCCCGACTCTCAGCTCTCTCTACATAAACTACATCAAGATCCCGCGGCCCAGTCCCGATGAAGAATACGCCGTCGATGCCACCGTGGCGAAGATGGTCGCCTTGCGAATCCTTGATGTCGCGGGGGACTGTGTCAGTCTTTTGGCCGTCATGAGGAAAGCACCAGCTCACCCGGACGATGTGGGGCTGTCGTCACCATCTAGCACCGCTACCCCGACTCCATCGATCCGCATCAGTTATGCTCCCGCGGTGGACTTTTATAACCACCGGGGGCTTTTGGAGGCACTTGAGGTGACTGGATGGCGGTCCGTAACAATATACGGAGGGGGGTTCCACAACGAGCCTTCAGTTGCACATTTGGAGGAGGTAAGGAACATCGCGATGGCCAGAGGAATAACACTTCTCATATAAAGGCTGGGCCTGTTTGGAGCTTAAAACGCACATATACCGCCCCCGGTACTCAAGAACAATGCCCATATATACACGAGACTTGGAGGGTCGTCCACCCGCGTGGCGGTCGCGTGTGTATATACTCAAACAGTGTTAAGCACCTGTACCGAAGAAAGATCACAGATCTCATCTGCCAAGAACGATATTGCAAATTAAATGAAGAAAAGACCTGTAAGATATAGATATATAGACGGGCTGCAAACACGTAGAACACATACAGAGAAACCTCGAACGCGGACCGGACATAAATATCTACTATACACTGTCCAAGAGCTAATTTGGAGAGAGGCAGAGGTATGCAGACGATCCGGGGGAACAGACAATGTAAAAAGCAAAACGAGCATGGACACAAAACAAGAAAAAAGCAACGTAAGAAGACGACATGATAACTCATCGAAAATAGAAAAAACCTTGGCATGCAGGAACAGATTACCTGTCTCCCACATATCATATCAAGAGATCCCATCTCCCAACCCCACTCCGCACGGGATTGATGGTGGCTGACAGGAATAATAACCGGAAGCAAGATGTGTCACGCGTGGAACCGCGCGCCCCGTCCGGATTGCCGACGATCGGAAATGTGGGAGGCGCCAAGGTGAACCCCCGCCCGCCTTCTCCACAAGCCAACATCTGGCCCGACGACCCCATCCCAAAAAACATCAAAGCATTATACTCCGAATCTATTTCAAATACGAATCCCGTGGGGAAATAAAAATCAATCAGTTCAGGGTCAAAGAAGAAGTGAATTGGAAACAAAGCGGGTAATTTAGTGAGACGTGCTCACGTTTTTGCTGATGATCGTACTGAAAGAGTTTTTGAATCGGAGTCGTGCAGATTTTCGCAGCGAAGAGGTTTGACAGAGCAGGCCCGGGCGGTATAGATATATAGAGAAAAAAGGGAGAGGGAAACAGGAGTTCATGAGTAAGCGTTATAGATAGAGCCAAGGACAAGAAAAAAAAGGTAGATGTGTAAGCTAAGCGCGAAAACGACCCAAATGCCAAGAAAAACAGAATTGAAAGCTCTATATCCCAAGGAAAGAGCGACGGGGCGACTAGATGAGGCCCGACAGCTGCAGATTCGTTCGAAGGACCGTGCTGAAGGATGAGCCCAAAAGGACGAATTTTAGCGTCCGTGGGGGAGAAAAAAGACAAAGGCGAAGATTTGGGGATAAAAGAAGAAAAAACAGGTGAAAAAGACTCACTCTGTAATATAAGATCCGTCAGCCCACGAAGGCAAAAGAAAGTGAGGACAACGTTACCTTCAACTGCAGCCATCACGACACGCAACATCGCTGTATCCGTCGCCGTCGTGAAACTAAACCCCCATCAACATTCATGTTCAGATGGAGAAATAGTGAGACACAAACTGGATATATATCTCCCGGTCCTTTGATCGACCCGCTTTTTGTGCGAGCTTGGCGAATCGCCGTTTGAAGTATTCGCGGCCTGCACGGATATCTCCAGGCTCCCCTTCAAAGTCCTAGGGAGCGGTGGGTGAGACAAGAAACAAGCGATCAGTGATAGAGATACGTACAGGGAAAAAATTCTTGATATGAGACGTTGGAATCTTGTTTTCGAACAGATCGTTCTTGTTCAAAAATAATATCTGGAATAACGGTCAACGCTCGCCCTTATGATCGAAACAGGGGCGTACGATAGATGTTTGTTTAAACCATTGTGAGTGACATATCGAATCCCAAATAGTCATGGCATCTTGCATTTGGTTCTGCACCCTCCCATTCAGCAACCAAGAACGAATGAGCGGAGGCGACTCACCGCGTCCTTGTCTTCCACCAAACACTGGTCGTACCCGCTCAAGCTCACTAGAAACAGGATACTCGTCACGTCCTGAAAACAATGTATCCACTTCCGCCGCTCGCTCTTCTGCCCGCCAACATCGACCATTAGCATTTCATGGTCCTTCAGGTGAAACGTCGTCTCCGTGATGCCGATCGTCCGTGCACGACACCGTATGATGTCTTGCTCCACCGGTACATATGCGGGATCGAATAACCGGTCTAGCGAGGAGAAAAAGTAAGAGAGGCTAGTATCACATGTTTAGCAGCTGTCAATGAAATGATGAGATAGGAACGTACTTTTCGGGAAGGGCAGCCTCGTTCCCTCGCTCCCACGCCCTCTGTGCGCCTGGGTCCTCCCAAAGCGACTTGAGGGGTTGGTAGTAAGTTATTGGAAAGGGTTCGCCGTCACGTATATCGCGTGCGTTCTCGATAAGGTCGAGATAGAGGAGGTTTCCCTCGCAGACCTTGAGATCCATATCAGCCATGGCGTCTAGGAGGTATTTCATCCCCTGAGTGAGGTTGTCGAAGACGAGCTGGCGGTAAGACTCGATCTCATGAGGGGCAAAGGGGACTTTGTGGATTAGCCGCATTTGCTAAGGGGAGGGGATGATAAGGTTAATACTAGGGTATCAGGAACTGATAGATGATCCCAGGGGGGGTAGAAGCGAACCTTGAGAACCGTCGATTTCCCTGAGTCTCCGGATCCTAGGAGCAAGACCTGATTCGGAGTCAATGTTGATCGCAGAGAGCGAGGGTGGAAAGGAACTGACCTTGACCTGGTTCGCCAGTTTTGACTTGGCCTGCGAGGCACGGACGTCATGAGTGGTGTAAGGAGTAGGTAAAGGCAAATCACCTCTTTGAGCTGCTTCTCAGCCTGTTTGTGCCTCGCCTTATCCACTTCAGATACCTCCACCCCGCCTGGTGTCGACAGACAGGATCCCATGAGTTTTAGCGGTCTACGATGGTGCTGAGAGATAAGGGGTTGACGAAGGGCGGGCCGAAATACGACGACGGAGATTGTCGGGTTTATGGACGATTTGGGGACTGCCAGAGGGAGAGAGTGTTGGAATGAGAAGATGATAATCTACAGAAGTGGATGGTAAAAGGGAGAGAGATGGCAAATTTGAGAGATACGCCGTTGTCAGCCGCTCAGTATCCCAAAATGGCAGGCCCGGCACGGACATTTGTTGACGGCGGAGTGTGAATTTGACTTTCGTCATTGTTTCTGAAACCCGACATCAACTTTTTCTTTTCCCATCACATCACCGGACTTCACGGGGACCTGACATCGTCCACACAGTAACTCTCCGTCAAACGCCGGCAGAGTCTGGAGACATTCTGCTCCTTGCACCATGGTTCCTTTCCATTGAGTGATCAGACACGATTAGAGAAATATCAAATTATCTGACACGCACTACGATCATCGAGCCCATTCGCAGCGGCAAAAAGGCGGCATAAGTATCAGGAGGGCCTATTGGTGACGAACGTCGAGTCACGACTCATGAGAAGACCACAGAAGATGCCCACAATCACTGCTTCGCACAACGAGGATGCCCTAAAGTGGAACTTACGAAATGCCTATTATGACAGATATGCCACTGCACTCGGGAATGTTTCTGGAGACAAAACTCGTCAGTGTAGGCGGTTACCCCGGCATGATGGGTCATCGCTGTCCAACTGTCGTGTGCACAGGCGAGGTGAGCCGAAACGACAGAATCCTGTCAGAGCCAAACTGCTCGTTTCAGCGAGTCAGAGAGGATCCTTGGAGGATCCGCAGGAGAAGGTGCTGCTGAGCGGGTATCCAGATTCCAGTCGCCATGGGTCACACAGTATTACCACCCTACATTTCCTATTTTATTGCTTTTTTCGCACCAGATCTCGCCGCGAATAGTCCAGCGGAACGCCGTCGACTCTTATCTTCATTGTTGGACTCGTGGTTTTCTCATGTGAGGGACATTCGCACTTGAGCGATACTCGAACTTGCGATGTTCGAACACGAGCGATCCTCGAGCGGAAGCTGAGTGATCCAGGGATGTCATTGAGGCCGAACCACGTGGGTGAATGTGTCAATGCAAGATCATATGTCATCAATTGTTCATAAGTTCTCTGCGACCCTAAGCTTGCTCCCGACGAGCATCTCCTCTTGTACATAACCCCGCCTTATTTCCCTTCCCCACCACCATGACTGCCACCGCCGCGGCTGCTAAGCGTGCAACCAGTCCAGACCAGCTTATCCTGCGGACAGGCCAAGTCCGGATCAAACGATCCGGTTCCCTCGCCAGCTGGGTCTGGAAGGTCAAGTCCGTCGCCCTCACAGACAAAGCACTCGTAACCCCAGACTACAAGGTGAGCCATCGGGAACCGCCCAGCCAGCCAGCCAAACTAACTCTGCACCAGATCCCTTTCGACCACATCACAAAAGTCGAGCGTGTCGACCTCAAGCCTTTCTGTCTCCTCCTCGAGGCATCCAACAACAAACGGTGGCACTTTTCCTTTCAAAACGACGGAGAGCTCTATGACTGGCAGGAAGACGTCTACTCACGTTGTCCCAAGATCGGTGCTGCGGGAAACCCGTACGGATTCGTACACGCCGTTCACGTCGGATTCGAGCCGACTTCGGGAAACTTTACCGTACCGCCCATCTCTCTCTTTCCCTTTTTCCCTTCTCACAAAGACATCCACCACTACAGGGCCTCCCCTCGCAATGGTCAGAGTCTCTAGGCCGTGCCCCCGAAGCCACCGATCCTAGACTAGCCCCCTTCCACAAATCCGACCCATCCTCGGCCTCCCCAAAGAGTTTGCCATACACCGCCATGTCCTCAACGGCAGTCGCCTCCTCGCCGTCGTCATCAGCACCCATCACGCTATCCACGGCCACTACTTCTACACCCGCAGCAGCAACCATCATGCCCTCCACCACCTCGCGCACCGTCCTGAAAGGCCAGTTCGCATACAAAAAGTCTGGCCTCTTCCCGTCGCGGTGGAGCACTCGCTACCTCGTCCTCGGCCCAAAAACGCTCACCATATCCAAATCCAAGGTATTTTCTTCTCCCTTTTCTCGTTATCAAACTAACCCTCCCTTTCCTCCTCTGATAAGGCATCGGCACCTCAAGGACACACAATCCAGTTGCGCGACATCGTCGGGCTAGAGCGCACCACTCTTCGGCCATATTCCTTCTTCTTCCGCGTGACGTCTGGCAGAAATCACCTGATCGCGTTCGAGAGCGATGGGGAACTGTACACTTGGTTCGAGGAGATGTATGCGCGCAGCCCATTGGCGGGTGGGATCAGTGAGCCGTCGGATTTTGTGCACAAGGTGCATGTTGGGCTTGATGCTGTCACGGGAGAATATACGGTGCGATTTTTTTGTCTTTCTTTCTTTGCTGTTTTCTTATTTTTCGTGACTGGTTGTTTAGGGTGTACCGGAAACGTGGAGAGATGCATTGCCGAACCTCAGGTGATCGTGACGCTGTGCGGTCTTGGAGGGGCTCATAGGGACCGTCGGCGTGGACCGCTCCTTAGAAGTCGCTCCCAGCCCGCCGACGTGGATCTGTTCCCCATATCTGATCTTGATGATACCAACGGGAGAAGACCTTGAGACAGGGTTGCACGTCTTTCCCTGATCGTTCGGCGATTTTTTTATGTCCTACTTTATGTCTTCTCGTTCACATGGCAATGCCTGGCTTCACCCACATCCCATATAAGCTACATACATTGATACTACACATTCGCCTTCTCTCTCCCTCTCCCTTTCTATGCCAGTCACTGTTCGATGTATTAGTATAATCATGTCAATGCCATCCCAACTGTCGGATTAGGATGAAACCCGGAACATATGAAAGGACCATATGGCAAGGCACCTTCTCGGATCATGATACGTCGGAAGAGCCTCACTGGAACAATAGACTGGAATAACCTCTCTTGCATGCAGGTTCCGGAATTTCTAGGGCCTTGGTCCACAATTTCGCGATGCTAACCACTCTGGAGGGCCTGTTCTGCTCACCGGATAATCCCTAACGAGGCCTAACGCTGCTGGCTCACCCTCTGAAGCTTGCTTCATGATGGATATCACGAGCGACAGGACCCATCAAAATTCAAAACGGCAGCAGCCCCTCGGTTGGCGCTGGCGACCGTTGTCCCTCACATCCGACCGGCTTAAAAGATGCCTCACGACACCGCTTTACCCCAGCTAGTCTCACCCTCCCTTCCCTTCCCCTCCTCCCCCAAGTCCAAAGGACCGTAGACCGGCTCCTTGTTTTCCTTGTCGTTGATCGATACACACTGCTCATTCGTTCTTCCCCTTGTTGTGCGCTTTCTCGACTTGAGGATACCTGGCAGGCCCATACACATCTATCCATCCCATCCTCTCTTTTGAAATCTAGCGATGTTTTCCAAGCATGCATTCGTTTCTCTTGCTCTCTTTTTCGTCTTTGGCGTGCAGTCGGCGGTTGCGTTTACCGGAGAAAGTTCGTTTCTTTCCGAGTATTTCATTTTTGTGATGGGAAGCTGATACGTATCGGTGTTTAGCTACATGGTTCCACATAAGTGCGATTCCCCTCCCCATTCGTGCTTTTTCCCGACTGTTCTGATGGTCCTAAAAAATTATAGGTAACCCAGCCGGAGGTCCCCCTCAACCCGGCGCGTGTGGGCAGGTACACACCGACAGCGAGTTCGTGTGCGCAGTTGCGCATGGAACGTTTGATACTTATCCGTCAGTGTTTTCCTCCCCGTATCGAAGCGAGGAATACGCGCTGACGTGGGCTTTTCCATTAATGTAGAGGTGCCACTGGGAATCCGAACACGTAATTATCTCCCTTGAACTCGCCTTCTCCCAATATTAACCCGTCCGTGATTTCAGTAACCCAATATGCGGCAAGAACATCAAAGTAACATGTAAGCTTCATCTCTCTATCTTTCATTTTTTGTTCTTCTTTCTAACCGCTGACACAAAAACAGACCAGGGCAAGTCAGTCGTCGTGACCGTCATCGACCGCTGCGCAGACTGCGAGATCGCGACCAACGTCGATCTTTCCCCCGTCGCGTTCTCGGTCTTGGCCGACCAGTCCGTCGGCAGACTGTTTAATATGAAGTGGGAATATACGACGGAACCGCCTGGTCCCAGCGCGGGTCCGGGTGTGACAGCGCGAGCGGAGAACAAGACGGTGCCGGATTTGAAGGCGAGAACGGATTCAAAGGAAGGACAGTCACCGCCTTCATCCGTCGTTGTCGCTCCTGGCAGCAGCGTGGACCCACATGGAAAGAGGAGCACCCCAGAGACAAAGCGCGCGAACGAGAAGTTGAAGAAGAGAAAGGAACCAGAGGTGCCGGCCGCTGCTGCTCCTGGTGGCGGCCCCGCACTGCACGGGAAGAGGAGTTTTTCAGAGTCGTTTAAGAGGGAAGATATGCAGAGGCGTGGAAGGATGGTTAGGCGTCATCGGAGGTCAGTTGCGCATCAGAGCGTTGACGAGCCTGTGGCTTAGTCCTAGTTCGATGCGGGAGTAACTGTAAGTAGGGATTGTTGGAACTGTGTTCTGGCCGGTTATATATACCTGGGATGTTGTGAATTCATTGCGTGTTCAATGGTGAACATGGAGCATGGCTCAGGGGCATCGAGATGCATAGTAGGTGTCCCTATGCAACCGCAGGTTCTAATCCTGCGATCGTTGCGTGCTTTTACCAGCCTACAGCGCGCAACTTACTAGTTGTGCCCAGACACATACCTCATCATCAATGGGTGTTGGTTGTGTACAAAGGGGGTAGTAGTAAGTAACCTCAAAGTTGGTGCCTGGCTACAGCTGAGCGCTGAGCAGTTATAGAGAAACTCCTACAATACCTGTTCTT
>Ga0307516_10000849_pt1 | contig 41885 bp, 59 predicted proteins | sample 19_EM_MG_FD_203310 | JGI IMG/M metagenome (GOLD analysis project Ga0307516, IMG submission 203310) | Populus trichocarpa ectomycorrhiza microbial communities from riparian zone in the Pacific Northwest, United States - 19_EM | ecosystem: Host-associated > Plants > Roots > Unclassified | place... | reverse complement strand
TAAGATAGTGTATAACTTGAAAGATCGGCCCTGGAGCACGTTCGAGCACCGACAGAAGCAGCGGAGGGGGTCAGATCGTTGATGGCCCAGTGGGTCTGCACGTCACAGCCAAGCTCGAATAGAGCGGCAACTAGAATATGCTTAAAATCCATTCGACGCGGTGAAGACACAGAGCACCCACTGCAGGATCCTAGCCAAGTACCCATAGGCAGTGCAAGCCATTTTCGTCTACCGAAGCATATGACCCACGCCCTCCACACGACAACAGAGTCCCCAAGAATTATCTAAGAACCTGTCAACGGCTTCCAAAAAATGAGTGATCATCCCCTCATCGCTCACCATGAAGATGAACAATATTTCTCCAACCCATACCAGTTCTTTGAGCTCGTCGTTCGCTTGGGCTAGCTTTTCTTCGAGATCCGTTTGTCCTGGATGGTTTATCAAGACGATTTGCATGCGCCTGACGAGATCGGAGATGTCGAGGCAGAGAAATATGGTGCCGCCCAGGAACATCAAGATTGCAACGAGCATGAGAAAAATATTGGATCCCTGCAGCCTGAGTCCACGTTGACTGGAAATATTCCGTCGATTAGGTATTGAAATTTGGATAGAAACCGGCATACGAAAGGGTAATGACCAGGACGGTCATCAAGACAAGGTACATGCCTGGGTTATGGGTCGTTCCGTCGATCTTGTTTCAAGAGTGCTGTAAAGGACCCACGTACCATAACATATCGCTTCAGGAGCGATCCTGGCAACCTTCAAAGTCCAATCGTGGCCGACGTCTAGAAGCACTGCCGCATTGCTGGACATGGTTGCGGCGGTGGAGTGCACTAGCAGGACAACTTCTGGCCACTTGAAGTCGGAAAGACGATACGACGGTCGGCCTGGGAGTACAAAGAAGAGAGTTGCTCAAGAGTCAAATAATGATGGATTTGCGACATCATGGATCCACTTCTGTCACCGCCCTTCCCGGGGTAGGTAATTCTATGTAGGAATCTCAGATGAATATCATGTCATAATTTGGAAAAATGCACGGACGCACTTATTACCATCTGGACTCTCCACTCTATAGTTAGAAGGTTCAGGAGCGCTGGAGCTGAAAGGCGATGCCTGGGCGCAAACACTAAGCAGTTATAATTGAACCGCTGGCACTGGTGAGAAGTTGGTGGTTACTTACTGATGGCGTGTCCCGTGTTGTCCGCGCCAGGATGCATCGCGCGCGCACGCCGACTCGAAACGCCCTGGACTCCCTCCGCACGAGGAAATATGGAGACTTTGGAGGGACTCGAAATAGCTAGGAACGAGGCTTTTTTTCCGAAGAAATCTATGATAGGTGGCGGAGTTTCGACGGGTCATTCTCACGTTGGTTACAACCCTGACTTCATGTGCAACCTGAAAGCATTCAGCCGCAGCGACCACTGACATATGATGGACACGTCGTTGAAATAGCTGACCGCGCCAAACGCAAGCGGTGACCGAGTGAAACCCCCCTTCCGCCGAGCTGGAAGTAGAGTGACCGCCTTTTCCAATACATGAACGAAATGATTCGAAATCTCGCCGCGTTGCACTACTATTATTTGGAGTACGTACTAGATGGGATGCATGGATCACAACGAATGCTGGTATGTAAATAGGTCATTTGTCCGTGGAGTGACGCCGTTATGTTTCCGGGTCCCCGAGGGGCCTCGGACTCGAAATCTTTTTGGCTCTCTTATCCGCTACTTTGACGCCTCATTAAAATTCGGGCCATCGGGACACCCAACTCTGACTCGTTCAGTAGGCTCGACAACAGTCGACGTGCGTGAAACTAATTTCGCGCGTGCCTTCACGGCGGCGATGAAAGTTTCCAGATGGTTGCCGCCGCATTCAAGGTCTTGCAACTTTGGACATGGAAGAACCGAACTGTTGGTAGACGCAGCGAGTGCTTTCAATACCTTCTCGTCCATATTCGAAAGGTAGAGTCGTTCTAGTTCGTCGAATTCTTTAAAGAAGCGGGAGAAAACTGCCTCGCTGGCATTGATGCCGTCGAGAGACAAGGTTTTGATCAAGGCCAAAGGGATGGGAGTGGAGGCGGGAGACCGCGGTATGACGGGTGGAGGTTCTATTCCTTGACTAGTGGATAGCCACTTCAAGATGGGGGCGGCGTCGAGGCTAAGGTGTCCCAGAAGATCGTACTCCATCGAGAAACCTTCCAGAATTAACTCCTCGAGAGCTGGAAAAGAAAATAAAGGAAGGATGCGAAGAGCATAGTCGACCTCAGCGAATCCCAGTGTAAATCGCTTTAGCTTTCCTAAATGAACTGCTGTTCGTATCACCGGGGAAGAACCTTCATCGACAAGGGGGACATCAAATTTTGGCCCTCGCCCGACGATCGAGAGATGCTGAAGATTGGGGCTTGCGCCTAGCATCTCGATGAATTCGTGAATGGAAGGAGCGACATCGCAGGCGAGATATTTGAGCTCAAGAACCGTGAGGTTGCGCAATGACGACGAAGACCCCGCCCAATCTACATGAACACCAATCAATCCAACTTCACGTAGCTTTTCGAACCCCAGACCACCAAAAAATGCAATAGGTCGTCCCATTTCAACCGGCGAGAACACGGAATCCTTGGATGCGAAGTAAGCGTTACAACGTGATAAGGAGATGGTCTCTAACATCGGCGCCCGCGCGACCCGATGTGTATGGGAGAAGAATGCGTATATCGGCATCCACGTGTCTGACAGAAGTTGGAAATGACGCCATCTTCTGACATAAGTCAGAAGGATTCGTAAGACGAGGTTCATATCGCTCCAACGAAGTCCATGCGCAGATTCAACCACCTCCCAGCCCCATGATGGATCGCGCATGTCAAGAAGAATGTCGAGGGGATACGAACCGGAGAGACTTAAAAACATGACTGCAAGAGAGAGTTGGCCGTAGGAGATGGGAAATGTGATAAGGATATTGGTCCATAGGCCGCGGGTCGATCTTGCAACATGCCTCCAGCGTACACAAACGTGTGATAGGGTGACAGAAGTCTTGATAGCGTCATATTGGTCGCCGAGATGCTGTACAGCGGCTAAGAATATGGTCGCAAGGATTTCGTGCGGCAAACGATGTAGGAGAGGGTGTCGACATGGCGTAAGTGTGCCGAATAGCCTCGTGGCGCTAACTAACGCAGGAGGGAGCTTGTCGTAAGTGAGAGGCTGACATGCGACACGGTCCATGCCCTTTGCAGTTGCTAATAGGCGATGATGAGCGAACGGATGAGACTGGTTTATCTAACCAGATCGAACTCACCTGCTGGCACTCCTGGGAGGCGGGGGGAAGCGCAGCTTCAATGTCAGTCCCTCGGAGCGCGTTATATCCTCCCTCTGGTAGCGTGATACAGTGAAGTCAGGGAGAGAAAGATCGGATCCGACGTCAAGGAAATGCCTCATGCCTATTCGCTTTTCCAGAAGAACCTGAGCGGGCGCTACGCTCATAAGAACCCACACCTGGAATACAAGGCAATATTACCCAGGATAGGAAATTCAGGCGACCTCGTGGGGAAAGTGCGGGCGCCTATGAGTTGACAAAGCGCAGATCTACCGTTACGTTGAACATAGAGCCTGTCGCAGCCTCCGGAATTAAATCCCCATCGCCGGTGCCAAATTCCTTGTTGTAATAAGTTGGAAGGAATTCGAAGTGCATGATATATTGCAGAAAGCTGGAGCGAGAAAAAAAAAGCCCATGGCGCCGCGGTCCGAATCTGCAAATCCTGTGCAGAAATCCTGGTATCTCGTCAATAGCCTGCCATGTTCAAGTTCTGTAGTTAGTATCTCTTCATCCACGCTCTACGTACCTGACCGACGACTCAGAAGATTCTAGAAACCGGCCTAGAACGTATTAATAGAACCTCTCATGACAGCGGGGACTCCATGATCGTGGACGTCGTCCGCGAGTTGTAAAATTCAAGGCTTAAGCACCAGTGTTCCGCACGGGTAACCTCCGGGTAACTCAGCTCATACCCTTACCCTTACCCTCCAAAACCCGTACCCTCCAAGAAGGGTACGGATACCCGCGGGTGAAGGGTCAAGGGTCGAGGGGTTCAACGGGTCCCGCGGGTTGGGGCGGAGAGGCAGAAGCAGCCTGTATATTGTACAAAAGCTACGAGAGTTTATGATACATACTCGTTATCTAACCAAGTGTCTTCGGTGTGGCAACCCCGTGCAGTCAGTCTGGGGCAGTTCTGGGTGTGTCGGGGGTGGAGCAGGGGCAAGCGACGGCATTTTCGTGGAGGTGTGGGATGTTCTTGTGATGGCATGTTCGGAGGGCTGTGAGGGTGTGTAGGGTTGAGTTTAGGGAACAAGAGAAGAGCAAGGGGAGCATACTACTTACCAGCTTCGGGTTTCTTATCGTTGTGGGCGCTTTCGCCACCAATTGTTCAGGTTGATAACGAGACAGACTAAGGACGGCGATGGCGCTGTGGCACTCCGTGAAGCCAGAGGTGCTAGGCATAATGTGACCTGGCACGTGAGGGGGTTAAGGTGGTTCTTTGACAGGCCACCAGGTGCAGGAAAAAGCAGGACGCTGCAGGAGGGGGACTTACCAGTGGCTGATTTGTCCTCTACTGTCACTCCTGTCGTCGTCACTGCAGGCGTTGTTCCACGCGGGCAAGCCGTCCGATGAGGGGGAGTTATAAGGAAGTAATAAGATGGTTCATCCTAGATTTCGTGGACGGCAGTGGATGGAGGGGAAGAGCGAGGGTTCTGGCGACGAGAAATCAACGAGAATTGATGCCAGCAGAGTTGATGGTGGTGTGATTCAAACTCCGCCCCACCCGTCTCACGGGTACGGAAACCCGTGTGGATCACTATTAAGCACTGTGTTTTTGACACCCAAATCATAAAGGTATTTTTAGAACCAACCATCCAAACCTCCACGACTGATATACATTGCAAAAGATCTTTCAAAGCCGGACAAAGAACATTTTCCGAAGATTGTCGCTTCAAAGCTGCAACGCCAACCCTGTCTGGCCCGTTGCGGAGGTTCGGTCGACATACGGCCGCGCACAATAGCCATGACACCCCATAGTCGGTTGCCATTGTTCATTGCGTCCTCGTAACCACAATCAACGCCCCGCCATCGCCTTTCACCCCCCGGACGGTGTAGGGTCTGGTGTCGCTCTCGCCGAATACGACTACACCCAAGGCATCGCCGCGCCTGCACAATCCATTCTCATTCGTCGTCCGGCATCTCTTCAGGATATCTCATGTGGCATCTTCCTGATCACGGTATGTTATGTTCTCTGCACTTCACTCAGAGTTGTCAAAGGCTCATAAATAGTCCAGTGGCCAGGATATCAACATCTCAAATGGAGTGAAAAAGGTACATTCATACACCCCAATAGCACTTCTTTCACCATAACCCAAATGGCATCGCAAGTTGCTTACCTTTGGCGTTGCTTTTACGACGTATGTCTGCCTCGATAGCTCCAAAGCTCCGTTTATCTGACATTTATTGGCCCCAGAAAGATCGAAACAACAATTTCAAAAACATATACGGAGACGGGGTATTTCTAGGGCCCAACGGCATCACCTATACCCACCTCAGGCTGCACCAGATGTGGACGAACGATGGTCGGCATTGGCAGGCGGATGTCCTATGTTAAAACGGAATAAATTTGTGGAGTTGATTCGTTTCAGTGAATAATCTCATTCCTTCTTTTTGTCTATTCGTCGCGCAAAACCATTGATAATTCTTATGTAAGGAGTATTAAAGAGCAGGAAGCCTTTCCTAAAGTGAAAAAAAGAACAGATCCAAGGCACTACCCGGGTTCGAACCGGGGTTACGGGAATTTTCCGTCGGAGTCAAAATCCCGAGTGATAGCCACTACACTATAGCGCCTGCTCTTGCTTCCAATGCACATGGAATTTTCTCTTTCTTGCACATGTGAACCCAAGAACGCCGAATCATCAGATCCGAATATACAACCTGCCTTCGTATCCTTTCAAAGCAATGATACCGCCTCCAGTCAGCTGCAGACCAGATGGCGCTACCTCCTGATGATAATTTCCCAACTCCAATTGGAACCCGCCCCAATCCCACCCTTTATCCAGTTCGAAGTCGACCTCGTCTACCGTGAAGTTCAAAACGCTGAGTATTGAGACATTACCAAGGGTCCGAATGTAAGCGAACACTTGCTCGTCCTGGGGCGAGATATCGACAAAGTCACCATAAATCTGTAGAGAAGCAGCGATGGTGATCAGTCGCGGGCTAGCGTGAAGGGATAGACGTACGAGGACATCGTGCTTCTTGCGACGCTGGAGGGCTTCCTTCCAGAAACTACGCACGCTATCTGGATCTTTCACCTGTGCGGCTGCGTTCCACGTCTCATAATCTCCGTTGACGCGCATCCACGGCGTCCCAGTTGTGAAACCAGCGTGCGGGGAGGCATCCCACTACGATCGAGGGTGTAAGGCAAGAAAGGAGAAAACAGAATGGGGCTGACCTGCATCGGTACCCGCGCATGATCTCTGGCCTTGCGCTGGAAGTTATCAAGAACATCCGACATATTGACATCACCATCCTTCGCCTCTTTCTTGCGCTGTGCCAGGATCCTTCATATCCGTGAACGCGCACTTATAAGCATCGGAAAAACCACCTGCGGCGATATCGAACGCCAGAAAGCTCCACCTACCGATTCCAGTAATTTTGCGACGCAACATCTTTGTACTCCTCAATACCCCACGATCTCGGGAAGTTCTTCAGGCCCAGCTCCTGTCCCTGATACACGTACTGCGTTCCTCCAAGGGTAACCTCCAACAAGGCCAGCATCTTTGCAGACAGCGCGCGCCATTCGTCGGAATCGTTCCCGAAGCGGGAGACTGCGCGTGAATGGTCGTGATTTTCGATGAAGGTTCTATCATGCCACCCACCGTCAGCCTCCGAACCCTGATGCGTAAAGATAAACATACGCGTTCCAGAACCCATCCTCACGGCGGAAGTTTTGCCACCTCCCAACGATCGCTTTAAATTCGGTCAACTTCCAATCTCGGTGGATGAGAGGTTTGTGTCTCCCCCCCAGAGGGGAGTCGATGTCCATGAGTTCAAACTGGAAGACCATGTTCAGCTCTTTGTTCTGTGGTAGAACGTATGCCGCCAACTCCGCTTCATCGTGTGTGAAGGGCGTCTCTCCGACCGTGATTAGGTCGTATTCTGGGGAGAAAATAATCAGGTCTGGCGCGAAATACATGGCAAGATCAGAATTACTGGAGAGAACCTTCGTGTTCATCTCCTTGACGTATTCGTGGACTCTTGGTCTAATGGGGTATCATTAAACGCGAGATTCCGTTGCGTGGCGAAACTCAATCACCCATTAGCGAAGAACAAGGTCGCCAGCTGGTATTCTGTCTCGGGTTCAGTGATTGGCGCATCGGGCAAACCGTCGACTTTTGATATCAGGTTGATGACGTCCATCTGTATCAACCCCATGAGTAGCAGAGTGGGTCATGTTCAGGCAAGCACAAACCCGAAATCCATCACACCCCCGGTCAATCCAGAAGCGCATGAGATCCCATGCAGCGTTTCGAACTTGCGGGTTGTCCCAATTGAGGTCAGGCTGCTTGGAGACATACAGATGAAGATAATATTCGCCGGTTTTCTCGTCATAATCCCAGGCGGAGCCTGTATATCCACGAACGTTTTACAATTATCCCGAAAATAAATACGCGTGGGGGACGACGTACCTTGGAAGACAGATCTCCAGTTATTAGGTGGCTTACGGTTCCCTTCGGCATCGTACTTTGGCGGTCGCCAGATGTACCAATCGCGTTTAGGATGATCCTTGCTCGATTTCGACTGGACGAACCATTCATGCTGCTGAAGGCTCAGTTTCGAACATCGTATCTTTCAGACGCGCTGTGGTACGAACTTCGTCCGATGTATGGTTCACGACGAGGTCCATCCTGGCTTCATGATCAGCCAAAGATCCATAGGATAATCCAACTGGCACACATCAACTTCATACCACGTTCATGGACACCCTTGAGGAGACTATCCCAATCGGCTAGCGTTCCATACTGAGGATCGATGTCGCGATAGTCCGAGCTTATCGCGTGAGATTCAGCCACGACCCAGCCTAGAATGCCACCGATACGAGTAAGAGCCCAACGCACATATCGTATCCCATATCCGCCAACGGGGACCGATAGATAGGTGAGAGCCATAACACGTCCACGCCCAGATCTTTGAGATAATCCAACTTTGCATGGATGCCGTTGAGGTCGCCTATTCCATCCCCATTACAGTCGAAAAAGGAGACGGGGTAGATCTGGTAGACGACAGCGTCCTTCCACCAAGCGCGGTGGGTGGTAGAGTCAGGCATGAGAAATGGGAGATTGAAAAAGCCCGCGGTGGGAAAGGAAAGGTGTAGCTGATTTGAGGATCGATCCGAGGGCCGATAATCGGTTCGGGTTATAATAACCAAGATCTACACGGGTGCTCTCGGATAACCTGATTTAGGGCGAGGAGTTCCATTCACCTCCTGGGCGCATTCTGCTGTATGCCGATACGTAAAGCAGCGCAAGAGGAGGGATCATAAGCACCAACTGGGATATCGGCGCTCCAGCAATGGTCCATTAAAACGAAGTCCGAGGTGTCAGTGATCATGATGAAAAGGAGGACGTCCAAACAGGCCGAACCACGCCGAACCACTCCTAACCACGCCGAATGAGTTCTGAACCGTCATTATACCCAATAGCAACGTAGGCGGTTAAGGGAGGGCACTTAGTTTACATATATACTGTGGAGGCAAGCATAAAAAGCTTGATTTCCAAGCAGAGGACCGCGCGCAGAGGCACGTCGTGGCACATGATTGAGATCTCCCATGTCTATATCTCACATCACAGTACGGGGGAGGGGTGATCGATTGCAAGATGATATGTATAAAATTACCATATATTATTTGAGTAGGTACCTTGTCCCGTCTACTGCATCGAAATCCATTGGAGCTGTCAAAAAGGAGCCATTGGTTTTGGCAGTGGCTTGGCAGACATCATGGCGCCGCCGTGCCTGACACATTGCGTAGTTATGGGGGTGGGAGCCGTGATGATGTGGGATGCGGCCGGTGACAGCTGCTGCTTGCAGGTGTCGACAAGATCAGGTCGGGCAGGGGATGTGGCAGGTGCATCTGCCTTTTTGAGGCGATGCATGGTAGCATGTTGGCTGGTCACAACCGCGGGTACGGGATGAGGGTGCTATCTACATATTGTGGAAAAGTCAGTCGCGATGGATCCGGGATGGGTGGCGACGCATCTTGCCCCTCACCGCCGTCCATCCAGCACAATCCCACATTGAGTCCCCTCAACTGGCTCCCGCGAGAGCCACGTCACAGGACCTGTGTGGGGAAGAGAAAGGTCAGCGTCTAGCAGGCTACCATAAATGCGAGCAACGCGACTGGCACATCTCAATGAGTGCACAGTATGGTACACATGAGCACGGACGTGTATGACGAGACACGGGGGATGGACGAGGGAGGGGCGACAACGACGGGTGAGCGAAAGACGACATTGAACGGTTGGACGGGATGATGTTGGCCGGAGACAGCCGAACATCACGATGGCGATCGGGCGGCATTGATTCGGCGTGGTTCGGACTGATTCGGCGTGGTTCGGACTGTTCGGCATGTTCGGAGTGGGCCGGCGGGGTTAGGAATGTGAAAACTCGGTACTTTCTGGATGAAAACGGTCTATCCCAATCTCGAGGATTGAATTTGGGAACCTTATTTTTGGATGCGATAGGCGTTGCCTGTATAATGGGCGGTAGCCACGGAACCACAGTCACTTCATAGCCTTCATCGATTTAGGCACCATTGGTTTTTAAGTCCAGTGCGGCGGGTTCGAAAATCGGGTATGGTGCGGCCAGTGGCATCATGGAAGTAAACATGTGTTCATCGCATGCTGGCCTTGTGATAAGTATGAGGTTTCGTGTGGTGTTTCAAACGCTAGGCGCCAAAGCTTTTCTTCGTCAAAAAGTCAGGGTTACTTGTAAAGCGGAACCAGAGGCGGTAGTTTATTTTTTACATACATTGCAGGTTTTAGATTGAGAAGGAGGCCTCTGGTACTTTTCAAAAATGCCGCTAGAGAGATACTCGCTACAGAGACGCGCGTTGGCTGTGCGCAGGCGAAAAGCCGATCCAGGATTAGGCGTTTGATAACGTGTGGTAAACACGTTCCTTGGAGCTTGTTGACTCCGTCCAGCAATGATCTGATGGAAGGAACATGGGAATACCATGGATCATGCATTCATGTCCCGCTGTGTCAATGACACCTGTCAGTGGATGACTTCCCGTAACGTTTAGAAACATAGAAATAGATTCTAAACCAGTTAAGCGAGGTTAGCCGAGATGACAGTTGCCAAATGGGTCGCAGGTGTCATCGGACCTTGAAACCGCACCCTCTTCCAAACTTTAATCTGGAACAGGTGTCCACCCCCCCTCTTCCAGTTCAAATCCTATGTTTCTAAACGCTTTGTCAGCAGTTTCATCGTCCGCGATCTCGGCTAGCACTCATTGTCCCGTCCACGACGATACTTTGAGGTGCCGTCGACTTCCATCCCCTTCCCCATCATCTTAAAATTGCCGCCACCACTCATCAAGAGCGGCCTGTACTGCAGAGAACTCTTCCTTTCCCAAAGATCGTCGTTCTGGAGAGATGGGGACTCTGACGAGATCTCGATCCGCGATCACCCTGGCGCAAAAATATCTAGTGAAGCTATCTAGACTAGACTGGACAGGTGGTTATGGTTTAGAAATATAAACACAGATTTTTTCAACTCCGCTCGCTTAACGATTTAGAAAATATTCTATGTTTCTAAACGTTACGGGAAGTCATCCAGTGTCACTCAATCTCTAGTTGGCTGCCCAGCAGAGGCCGTCCCGTCCCCATAGAGTCCTCGGCGCTTCGGGTACCAAGGAGGGATACGGAACCAACTTGGGCGAAAAGCACGTATACAGGGAGGGATCGGAATGCCACGTGTTGACTCATGCAACCCTGTCGGAAGGTTGGTTTCAGCTGTCAAGTCATCGCAGTTCCTTGCTCCGTGCCTTCATGTTCCGTCATATAAATTGCCGCCACAAAATTCCTTAAGTAGCGTAGCCCTTGACATTCGCAGTGGAATATCGACGAGCCCAGCCCACCCAATGACGACCTTCAGAACTTCTGTTTCGTCCTTCTCCCCCAAGGATATGCAAGCGAATCAACGCTGCATTAATTCTCTTTCACCTATTGATCGACCACGGCCACTGACCGCCCACTATTCGCGCCCAATCCCGAACTCATACTGGGCCACTCCATTGCTTCTGGCCTGCGAGTACCCTTGGACGCCGAAGAATCCCACGAGGCCCAAGCTGGACGCCCTGTTGCGCGCAGGTGTACGCACCTTTATCGACTTGACCGAGGCAGGCGAACTCCTATCATACGAGAGCATCCTGTGGGGACGTGCTTCCCTGATTGGGATAGACCCTGATGCGATAGAGTACCATCGTTTCCCAATTAGGGACCGCTCTTTGCCCGAGTCGCTAGGGTTGATGTATGATGTTCTGGACGTTCTCCGGGATAACGAGCGGCGCGGTCGGATTAGCGCCGTGCACTGTCGCGGAGGAATTGGGAGGACGGGTATGGTCGTTGGGTGTTGGTTGGTTGGCGGCGGGCATGCGAGGGACGGAGCAGAGGCGCTCGGAATAATAGCGCGGGAGTGGCAGACTGTCGAGAAGTGTCAACGCTACCCACATAGTCCGGAGACCGGCTCCCAATTCGATTTTGTCCTCAATTTCCATCCCAAGGACGTCGTGGACGAGCAACTCGATGCCTGGTGGGTTCCCGATGTGCCTCTTGTTACACCGAACCCAGCTAACTAAAAGCGTTCCCTAGACCTTCACCTCAACAAACCCAACTCATAAAGGTCACTTCGAATCACAATAACTCTCACCGATACCCCATAGTGAGGGAGCGTTATTTCCAGTAGATCCTGGCACAGTGCGTGCCGGGCTTGTATTATTACTTCTCTATCCATGGACATCAGCACATACCTGGCAAATGCATACTTGTACACCAATGGCAGAGCGAATGATGACTCGGTTTTGTTACATCTACTTGAATCCCGACTCGGGGCTGGTTCTACCGTATTTCAAAGCTCGATAAGTGGTCACTCCCTAGATCGGGTTAGAATCATGATTATACTTCCTGACGAGAGTTACCAGCTCACAGCACATTGCCGCCGCTCTGTTGTCTAGTCCCTCTGGGGTGGGGGTGACATGCCGCACATCAGATACCTTGCGTGGAGGTTCGTGTCAGGGAGACCGAGATACAACGGGATCGACACATACAACATATTGCGCAAACGTTCCATCCACATTGAATCCACTTAGCTTGGCCTTGTCACAATAATCTTCAAATGGCGTGAAAGATCAGGCCAAGCTAAAACCAAAAGAAATGCACTCTGCTGCAATCGAGACAAGAATCCGCGAGCCACTTGGTGCCAATGCGGTCCCCGATGTTGACAGGACTATTGACCGTATAATCGCCAATAGCAACGATCTCGCCAACACCCCCGTGAAGCTTGATGAGACATTCGCCAGGAGAAAGCTCTGCTTGAGTCTAGACGGGGTGGTCATGTACGATTACCACACCGCCGTCACTCTGTAGGACGATCGCGACTGTTTGAATCTTGGGAATGGGGTGAGGGGACAGAGGGGTGGAGAGCGAAAGACATCTTGGTCATATAAGTCAAACGTAGATCTATAAATGCAAAGGACGACAGGTGACGCTTTGGGGACCTTGGGATCTTTTGTGATGCAAATCCTGTTATCTGCTTGCTGAAGCCCAGTTTGGTTCAGTCTGGCCCAGTTTGCAGCTGACGAGAGCTGAGTTTCGAGCCAAGCCATTCCGCCGTTTCGATGGTTGTGCGGTCAAGTCTAGGCACAAATATGATGAGTCGCTACTTGTACAAGTTACTACTTATGTTTGAATTAATTCCTTATCGTTGATGGTGAGGGCAAATTTCATTCTCCGGCGCTACATCAATCAAAGGTTGGAATGGATCTCACGTGTGCGCCTGTTTTTTTGACGGGACAGTCCTAGCCAAACGCAAGGTGATATAAATTGCTCAAGTAGAGCAGTTCCTGATATTCACACTCCTGAGTATATCGACGACGCCCCTCCCCCCCAATGGCGAGCTTCAGACCTTCTTCGTCCATCCCCCCCACCAAGGATATGCAAGCGAGTCAACGCTGCATTAATTCTCTTTCACCTGTGGATCAACCACGACCACTGACCGCTCACTGTTCGCGCCCAATCCCGAACTCATACTGGGCCACTCCATTGCTTCTGGCTTGCGAGTACCCTTGGACACCGAAGAATCCCACGAGGCCCAAGCTGGACGCCCTGTTGTGCGCAGGTGTGCGGACCTTTATCGACTTGACCGAGCCGGGCGAGCTCCTATCATACGAGAGCGTCCTGTGGGGACGTGCTTCCCTGATCGGGATAGACCCTGATGCGATAGAATACCATCGTTTCTCAATTAGGGACCGGTCTTTGCCCGAGCTAGGGTTGATGTACGATATTTTAGACATTTTGCGGGATAACGAGCGGCGCGGTCGGATTAGCGCCGTGCACTGTCACGGAGGAATTGGGAGGACTGGTATGGTCGTTGGGTGTTGGTTGGTTGAGGGGCGGTATGCGAGGGACGGAGCAGAGGCGCTCGGGATCATCGCGCGGGAGTGGCAGACTGTCGAGAAGTGCAAACGATACCCGCATAGTCCAGAGACAGGCTCTCAATTTGAGTATGTCCTCAATTTCCATCCCAAGGACGTCGTGGACGAGCAACTCGATGCCTGGTGGGTTCCGCATGCGCCTCTTTGCCACAGGTCCCGAACCCAACCAACTAAAAGCGTTCCCTAGACCTTAACCTCATCAAACCCAACTCATGACATGGCAGGCCTGCTTTTCGAGTCATGACTTGAGTGACTCTCATCTACCGGATACCCGTCATAGTGAAGGTGCATTTTTTCCGATGGGTCCGACACAATGCGTGCGGGGCCCGCATTTTTCCAACATAGTCTTTCTCTATCCATGGATATTAGTAGATGAACCGGCAAATGCATACCTACTACGATATATCCATGGGAAAAGCTGCAGCATAGTGCATCACATTTGTACACTAATGGTAGAGAGAAGTAAAATGATGTGACGGGAGCCTCCGTCACATCAACTCCGCTTACTTGAACCCCAACCACCACCACCCAGCAAGCTGGGATGGGCAAGGACCAACATCGTACCGACGCCTATTTAGGGGCATCTCAAGACCACAAACCTTGGAGGGAGTCAGACAAGGGAAATTTTCAACCTGGTGAGGGTCTTACTTTTTTCCAAAGCATTCTACCCAAGCTCACTCTCGTTTTCTATCCTGATGCTCACCTTTCTTACAATCGGAACCCATATAATAACGCTCTCACGTCCTTTTTATGACCTGGGACTCTGGCTTCCAACGTCCGGAACACCCGTAGAGCGTGGACATTCGAGGTCGTGGTCTCCTGACAGAAGTTGGCGTCATAGGGACCGGAGTAGGTACAACGACCACGAATGGCGGGATGATGACCGCGCATATCGCCATATCCCTCGTTCCAGAGACGTAGACGTCGAGCCTCTCAACGCCAAAACCCGACCTAAAGACGCCCTCTTCCGGTTAAGAGAAGAAGTAGAGCCAAGTGAAGACAGCGAACGAGGTGTGCGCCATAGGAGCTCCTCTCTTCGTCCCGGGACCGAGGAGCGTTATAGGGTAAGCTCCCCTCTAGTCCCTCTTCCGGGCGACCTTCCTCACAAGTCGTGGCATCTAAGGAGGACCATCACCAGCCACGAACGCAGGGCAAGCGCAAACGCAGCCACAGCCACAGCCGCGTGTCCGAGATTGTACGTCCTTCCTCCCAGCTCTCCAGATACGATTCTGATCTCCGAAGATGTGATTCTGGGCTGTTATTGTAACATTCATAGGATTGCGCGCGCGACTACCAGCATGATCATACCCTTTCGGATCATAACTTACGGGGGAGGAGAATGTCTCGCTCTCGTGGTTCGACATCGACATCGTCACGTTCGTCGTCCTCCGATTCGGGGATGTCGAATGAAACTCGGCGTCCTTCTAAGCGGAACCGGCGACACTCTCGTTCCAGGACCCGAAGCAGGAGCAGGAGTCTGGAGAAGAGCGAGAGCAAGCGCTCAAAGAAGAAGGAAGGGAGAGAAAGTTTGTCATCTAGGGAGAGTCGCAAGAAGCGTAAACACAAATGTAAGGAAAAGCGCAAGAACAAGGATAAGGACAAGGAAGAGAGGAGGAGTGTCCTTACCGGGAAAAAGGTCCAAGTCGGGTTCATATTATCTTGAGTCTGTTGGCTGACGTTGTGGCGCTTGTTTTGCAGATTAAGTTGAAGGTGAAGAAAGGGAAGGGCGATCAGGAGAGAGATGCCAACAGACAAGATTTGTTGCAATTCTTGAACTCTACTTATGAATGAGGAAGGAAGTGATGTTGATTTCTTGCACAAAGCTAGCCATATGAATTTTTCTTGTTATGTGCGTCTCATACTAATTTCTACTCTCAATTCGTCTATCCTCCTTCATCCAAGTGTACCTCGAAGCCCCGAAAGTGAGCTCCAAGATTGCCAACGAGAGACACAGCCACCAAAACCTAAAGTAGACAAGATCGCCGGACAACGTGAAATGCGGATATGAGCTTTGAACGATCATGGCTCCCATCTGCCCCAAGATCTCCCCAAGATCTACCCGGAAAGAGCTATATTGTTCCTCTTTGAATGTCTCACCTTTAATTTCTCCATCCGTCCATTCCAAGTTTTGCCCAGCTGTGCGGAAAGGTGCAATGGCCCACAAGGGAACTGGTAGAGGATATATTTTAATTGTTTCCCCCTCTTGCGTTGGCTCGGCGTTACCGGTTCCTACTTAATAGTTACCGGGAGAGGGCTGTGGCGTAGAACGGATGGACCTTTTGTGGCGGGCAAAGCTGGCTGCTGACGGTTTGAGCAAGTTATAAATCTCGAGAGGGCAGGGTCGGGCGGGCCTTGTCTCTTTTGCACCTTGCACCTCGCTCGTTCCTTTGTGCGAGAGGTTTACCCTTTAGCTCCATTTTGTTGATCCTCTTGTTCTTCTGCCACCATGCCGAAAGCTGGGAAGTCACGCCGGCGTTCTGCCAGTGGAGAAGAGGTGAGTAGGATCGCTTCCTCATTCATGATTTTCTCTCTTTTTTCTCCCTTTCCCCGCTCGGCGATTTCTGATCTTCTGTGTTCTTCCCCCAGCAACAGAGCATCGCCCCCCAGGGTCCCACCGCGCGCTACGTATTTGAGACGGTGCCTCGCCCCGCAGGCGAGCCGCGCTTCGACAAGAGCCAGCCGGTGAAAGGCTACACGTTCGACTCGTTCTTCAAGGGGATGGGCGGGACACCTCTAGAGATGTGCTGTCAGGGCCTGGGGCTCAAGGATCCGGAGGACCCCATGTTCAATCCTTGGTGGTGGGGCGAAAATAACCGCCCCGCGAGTATCGCTGTCCATTTCAAGGTAAGCCTTTTTTTTCCCTTCCCCCATGGGTGAACGAGTCATTCACGGCTGTTTTATTTTTCTTTTCTTCGGACCTTATCAAGTGGAGAAGCTACCCCTTCTCTTCACGGGTCGTACAGATTCCCACTAGGCCATGCATCGGCGAGAACCGACCGCTCGTCCGCCGGGAGCTGGCATACTTTCTTGGAGTTCAGATTAGGGACTTTATAAATGTTTGTGGACTCACTCTTTCTTTTTTTTCCGAAAAATTTCCTCAACTTGCATCGTGGTAATAGGAATGTTCATTTGGCATGCACGTACCCGCTGACAACGAATGGACCTTCGGCCTGGGCGGTAGATATTCGGCTGATCAGGTCATTTTGGAAGATGTATATACGCTGGATGATGGTCAGACTTGGCTGATGGGGATACGGGTGATGACTGATAGCGAGGAATATTGGACAAGGCCGTCTACGCTGGATATGCTGAGTCAATGTCTTCAGCACGAGATTGACGCACCGTCAGTGGTCCTCGGTAATTGCAGAAGTTGATTCGAGTTGAAGGATCTTGTACATAGTGTAAAGTAGTTGCAAATAATTGTTCCTTGGGCACGGTGGATCAAGTGGACTTGAAAGCGGCGAAATTTCCAGCCTCATGAGAGTGACAACAGGCGGCAAAGACTCTTATGTAGTATGTTACAAACGTAGTAAGCCATATTGTGATTTTGAAAGAAGGAAGAGTTTAGCCCGTTTAGTAGCGGTCATATCCCCGATGCCCGTGTCTTCCCCGCCCATGGCCACGCCCACCATCATGCCAATCGTATCCACCGCGGCGCCCGCCATGACCGTAGTCGCCATGACCGTATCCGCCATAACCACCATAGGATCTGCCCTTTCTACCTCCATAACCATAATCGTGGCGACCAAAGTCCCGTTTCTGGTGGAGCAAAGACGTGTTAGGACGCGTCATACGGGAGAGGAGGATCATTAACCTCGAAATCAAGACCGTCGGCTTCTTCGGTCTGGGGAGATGGCATGGCGGAGACGAGTCCGCTTGCGAGAGCCAAGAGAATATAGAGAGTGCTGCTCGAGAATTTCATGGTTTTTGTTGTTGGGGATGAGTTGTCTTGGTCGGTGATGTGAAGGGGTGGAAGGACCTAAGGATTGGACGTCGAATACAGACGGCTTTTATAGCTAGCCCACCTCTGAGACAGGGTCATGTTTTCCCTTTTCGCAGGGGGTCAGGAGAAGAGAATGACTGTCCAGAATCAAATGCCGATCAAGCGTTCTCCTTTCAAAGTTCGCGTATGTCTTAGTTAAGACAAAGTCCCTAACTCTCATACGATAAGCACATGTTTTTTCAAGGTCGACGTACCAAGAGGGGTCTGAAGTGGCCAGAGGTCAGCGACGTTCGTTGAATTGTTTGCATGACGGTAACCTTGTGGGATATTAAGGCCTTATCTACAAGATTACCTAATATGCAAGTGGGTTAGATAACACAGAAAACCCTTTGAAATTATAATTACCTGCTCTCTGAATCTTGAACTCGATCACGCTAGCAGTTGCCTCACTGGAGTCTCCCTCGAAATACAGGTTTCGGTTTTAGAAAACCATATACCCACACATGGCTGAGGCCAGCCCCTACGTCGTTTTCGGATACGGATCTCTCATCTTCAAGGTATTGTAACAGTCTTGTCGTCAGAACTCATTCCAAGCGGCGAGGTGTAGCCTCCTCCGCATACCATCGACCAAGGTCATATCGTTCTCCCTATCTAAAAAAAACGCACTCATCTATCTCGATTACAGTCGCTGGCTTTTTGAAAGGTTATGTTAGGCGGTTTGCACAGAAATCGCATGATCATAGAGGCACGCCGGGGGTCTGTTGTTCCGTTGGTTTCTATTTTTCTTTCAATGGCTATGCTGATATAACGATAAAAGAATCCTGGTCGCGTTGTTACTCTGATACACAAGGAAGATTGGGACAAATTCTCGGGCTCGGTAAGACTGGCCCGACATCATTTTCGAGTTACACACTCAGCTGTGCTTCAGGATCCGTTTCCAGACGAGGATGTCGTTTGGGGTATGCAAGTAACATCGTAAGATCATGACTTGGGATGATCTGATATCTCGTCCAGGAATCGCTTATACGATCGATCCTGCATACCAGGCCGAGGTTCGAGATTACCTAGGTAAGAAATCTATACATTTGGTCGGATTAATCTGTCGCCTTACGACGCTCGGGGCCCCCCTAAGATTACAGAGAAAAGGTTAATTTGATTTCTTTGCGTCGGGTAATCGCCAATGATCCTTTAGGACGGATATACCCTGGAAACTCTTGACATATACGGAAAAGTCGGGAAAGAAGACAAAGTCATAATCCACAACGTGCGTCAATCTTTCTATAGGTGTAGCACCCAATTGACGGAAGCTGCATCGTTGGTAAACAGGCATTCGTAAGCCCTTTTCTTGTTTCATTCAGACAGTTGATTTGGAAGCCTGTAAAGTGCTATGTCGGGCGTCCTGATAATCGCTCTTTCAGTAAGTGAACCTCGCACACGATTATAGTGTACGAAGGTTCTTGATCTCCGCAAAAGTTGGTTCGGAGCCGCTGGACGCGCTCGCCGAACGGATATGGGTTTCCCTCGGTCCTTCCGGAAACAACAAGGTATGTGCTTTTCTCCCGCCTGAGGGGGAAGTCGAGATGGGGCTGTCGACGGCTTGCAGGATTATCTATATGATCTCGCCACCGCAATACGGGACCTCTCGCCGAACTCCTTCGATTCGTATCTGTACGCCTTAGAGGTGAGTTCTCGAAAAAAAGCTTTGCTGTGTTGTTCTGCTCATCACCAAATGATAGGCAAAGGTTCGTGCACTGGATGGAAAAACAGGCGAAGACATTTAGGTGTATATAGTCAATCGTTCTCTTCTCTCAACCGAACATCCTATCTACTTGCAACATCATTTCCGTCGCTCACCCCTTGGAGATCAGTATTGTTTTAGTGTGAACTTCTCAGTATTTAGTGACAGCCGGGAGCGAGCGTGGAAGGAGATTGGGGATTGAAGGAGTGGAAGATGTAGAAAGAAGTAGAGCAGGAAGAGGAAGAGTCCTCCACCTGCATTACATGCCCACGGCTTGTTAAGGTGAACGTCTTCCAAAGCCATCAATATCATTCAATTCGTAAGTAGGAACACAGCCAGCAAAATAACACTAGTCAGAACAGAAAGACACATAACCATGGACATAGAAGAACAAAAATCAGCTATACTAGCTTCGTGGGGTACCAAGTACACTTCAGAAACTACTTTCTCATGAAGCATAGTCGATCCATCGAACAGGACATTCAACCACGCAGCCAAACGATAGCCCGCCTTTGCGATTTGAGTCTCAATCTGACAGACAATCAGTATCGGGGGGGAAAGACTGCGCCGCAGAGGTTCAACTTACGATCGGGACCGCGCCCGTGTAGTAACTCGAAGTACACAAATCTGTGCCGGCCCTGTAACTGAAGACATAGGACTACACCTCGAGTGTTGAGCGGGGGTGATTGCAACAGAAAGAAAGGAAGAGAGACTTACACAGTCGAACGCATTGGCGTCCCGAGCCCAGACAAGCGGACATTCGAGAGGAGTAATCGTGCGGCGGTGCAGCAAGCCTGAAATATCGTCCTTGATGTCCCTACGACTAAAGACCCCCTGGGTCGTCGACGAGCATGAAATCCACCCTGGGGCAGACGACTTGTAGTTTCCCGTCTTTAAAGTACCGTTTAAGCACCATCTCAGCCGCGGTATGCACGAAAAAATTACCTTGATGCGCGTAGCGAGAGAACTAGCCCACGTCGTGACAGAGTTCCCGTACTGGGCAGCTAGCAACTTGCTGATCATGTTGGTATCTTGAGTTGGAAAAAGATATTCAAGTCACTCAATAGACGGTGCAGAACGCCTTCCATAAATGCTCACCCCAAACCTGTCAGGGAGTCAGGAATAGCCCTTATGTGGCGAGGACAAAGACTTTACAGCGTGCAAATTGGTCGAAGAGCCGTTGCATGTGACAGTAATTGCGTTCCCGCCGACTTGGAAGGCTTCCACATGAAGTGGTTGCGTAATGTCTCCAATAAACTGCAAGGCCATTAGTCTGAAGGTGCAAAATAAATCGTAAGGACGAGTGACTCGCATGATCTAAGGTTCCAAATTTCAACAACGGTATCAAATGACGACAAAAAAATATTTACCCAGGAACTTGAGAGCCTCTTGACGCTGGGCAGCAGAGAGAGACGTCTGGACTACACGAGTGGTGTAGTTTGCGATGGCACCGACTACAAGGGATAGAGATTTTAGGTGAGGTGGAATGAATTTTATGGATTTCATGCAACGTACGGATACACAAGTTATTACCACAGTCACGAGTCTCTTGGACGGAACAAGAGGTAGGAGGGTTGTCTGATATTATTTTATGCACGTCAGTTTGTCAGGAGCCCTTGGCATTCAAGTTGCTGAAATACCAAGAGCGTCAACGAAGTGAAGCGGTTTGGACCTCAATTCATCAGCGTTAGATAGCTGGTTTATGATAAAAAAGGTGGGTAGATACCATATGTAGGGTGTAGTGAATTTGACGGCGTCTGCCCACTGTATCATAATTAATGCGAGTTCCAAGTTTTCGAGATATGTTACACTTGCCGTCGCCGCCGGGCCCAGTGACTGCGAGTAGGTTGAACCGAGGGTAGTCTGGACGAAGCTAAGAGCATTCGGGGCCAGGAACTGTATATAAAGGTTGGGTTTGCAACGTTGTCTCGTGCATAGTTGTCATTGGAAGAAATCCCACCTGCATGGCAACGTATCTTTGGAAGTAAATAGACTTGAGATATGCACAAGAACAGAGATAGTCAAAGCAACTAACCCGACAGTCTCATGTCCACTGGCTCCCCATCCATATGCACCCAGAACGGAGGAAGAGACGATGCCGAATAAAGCGAGCGATTTCCGAGTCATTGTGGGTATGAGGGGAAGATTAGATGCAGACGAAGGATAGGTTGATAGGGGAGGTGGACAGAGCTACATGCGGATGGAAGCCGGTGCATATGCGACCGCTAAATGGAGTCCTTATGCGTGCTGAGATATTATATGGTGCCTAGGTCGTCGCACTGATTGTGGCCTAAAGGCGATCGACGTCAAAATGAGACAGTGTTGGCAAGTACGATCATTCTAGGATCTCCCTTTTCTCGCCCGATACCTCTATGTGCAGATATTCGATTCATTTTTGTCGAGATGCGGACCTGGGTTTCTCCAAACTGGGACCAGCAAATGGCAGGACTGCCCGCATGAACGGAGACGAAGTCTGGAAGTAGTCCTCAGCGGCAAGGGTGCAATGTATCCTACCACATGGTTTCAATCCCAGCTGATGATTCTGGCTGGCGGGAACTCCACGGGATTCAAATGGGCCACTGCTGATTCAGCCTCGTTATGTAAATTGCGTTCGCGTCGCGTAATTAACCCCCATTCCTCGGCTGTGGGACTATAGCTACGGCCCGGGCGCGCCATGCACGAGCCCCTGGCGGCTGAGCGCTGACCGGTGACCACTGGACACAGCCACATACGCCGGTGACCCGTCGCGGCTGTTCACGCACCACACGGCAATACCACCTCCGGGCCCCGTCTAATGTTAACCGATGCCCACCGTCTACGCTTTGTTACGGGGGAGAGTACCCTTATAGTATGCGTGAAGTGTTAATGAACGTTTGAACCGTGGAGTTCCCGCCCACCCATAGATTTCGGTCCTTGGTAGGTCGAGACTCGAACCCCCCCCCCAAAAAAAAACTGTCACCATATAAGGCAGTGAGACTCTGCCACTGCCATCAACAGGCTTATAGCAGTGTGTTTAAGACGACTTCTTGATCTCCCCTGCAACAATCCTAACGCTGACAGCTCCTCGCTGAATTCGAAGGCCTCCGTCGGCGGCAAGTGGCGCGGGCCTTATACCTTGAACCAAAACCACCAATATGATACATTCGTAAGTAGGAAAACAGCCAGCAAAAATAACGCTAGTCAGAACGGAAAGACACGCCGAACAATCGATGAAGAACAGAAATCGACTTCGATAACTTCAAGTACCCTTCAGAAATGACTTTCTCATGGAAGCATAGTCGATCCATCGAACAGGACATTCAACCACGCGGCCAAACGATAGCCCGCCTTTGCGATTTGAGTCTCAATCTGACAGACAATCAATATCGGAAGAAAAACCGCGCTGCAGAGGTTCAACTTACGATCGGGATCGCATTCGTGTAGTAACTCGAAGTACACAAATCTGTGCCGGCCGTGTAACTGAAAACGTATGACTGCACCCCGATCGTTCAGCGGGGGGTGATTTCAACAGAAGAAAGGAAGAGAGATTTACACAATCGAACACATTGGCGTCCCGAGCCCAGACAAGCGGACATTCCAGCGGGGTAATTGTGCGACGGTACAGCAAGCCTGAAATGTCGTCCTTTATGTCCCTACGATTAAAGACCGCTTCGGTCGTCGACGAGCATGAAATCCAGCCCGGGGCAGATGCCTGGAAGTCACCCGTCTTGAAAATACCGTTTAAGTACCATCTTAGCCATGGTACGCACGAAGAAATTACCTTGATACGCGCAACAAGAGAATTACCCCACGTCGTGATGGAGTTCCCGTACTGGACAGCTAGCAACTGGTTGATCATGTTGGTATCTTGAGTTGGAGGATTTTGTTCAATAGACGGTGCGGAACGCCTTGTAGAAATGCTTACCCCAAATCTATAACGGAGTCAGGAGTAACCCTTATGTGGCGAGGAACAAGACCTTACAGAGTGTAGATTGGTCGAAGAGCCGCTGCATGTGACAGTAATAGCGTTCCCGCCGACTTGGAAGGCTTCCACGTGAAGTGGTTGCGTGATGTCTCCAATAAACTGCAAGGCCAATTAGTCTGAGGGGTACAAATTCGATCGTACAGATGAGTGACTCGCATGATCTAAAGATTCCAACTTGAATTTCAACAGACGGTATCAAGTGACGACGGAAAATATTTACCCAGGAACTTGAGAGCCTCTTGACGCTGGGTAGCAGAGAGTGTCGTGTCGACCACACGAGTGGTGTAGTTTGCGATGGCGCCGACTACAAAGAATGGAGATTTTAGGTGACGTGTAAGTCATGGATCTCAGGCAACGTACGGATACACAAGTTGTCACCACAGTCACGAGTCTCCTGGACAGAACAAGAGGTGGGAGGGCTGTCTGGTAATATTTCAAGTGTGTCAGTATGTCAGGAGGTCGGTGAAATTCAAATTGCTGAAATACCAAGAGCGTCAACGAAGTGAAGCGGTTTGGACCTCAATTCATCAACGTTAGATAGCTGGTTTATAACGAAAAAAGGTGGATAGATACCATATGTAGGGCGTAGTAAATTTGACGGTGTCTGCCCACTGTATCATGATTAATGCGAGTTCCAAGTTCTCGAGATATGTTACACTTGCCGTCGCCGCCGGGCCCAGTGACTGCGAGTAGGTTGAACCGAGGGAAGTCTGGACGAAGCTAAGAGCATTCGGGGCCAGGAACTGCATCATGTATAAAGGTTAGATTTGCGACATTGCCCCGCGCCTCAGTGTCATTGAATGGAATCGCACCTGCATGGCAATGTTTCTTTGGAGGTCAAAATAAGCATCAGATATAAACAAGAACATGGTAGTCGAATTAACTAACCCGACAGTCATATGTCCATTGCTTCCCCATCCGTAGGCACCCAAAGCGGAGGAAGAGATGACACCGAACAAAGCGAGCGATTTCATTGTGGAAACGCGGCGAACGTTAGATGCAGACGAGGGATAGCTTTTATAGGGAATAGGATCGGGAGGTTGGCCGAACTACATGTGGGTTGAAGCTCGTGCTATGCCCGCTGAATTGTGTCCTTATGCATGCCTGTCAATGCTGAGCCCGACATGGTGCCTAGGTCGTCGCACCCTGTGTGATTGTGGTCTAGAAAAGCGGTCGACGTCAAAAGAAATTTGATGTTGTGGTCGAGTGACTGGCCGAACACATGCGGTCTGTGGAGTATAGTGAACTAAAGAAAGATAGCGGAGTAGGCGCACTTTGATAGGACATACAATTATTTTGGGATCTCCGTTTTCTCGCCTAATACCTCGATGCGCTTTTGTTGTTTTCTGAGAGTCGATTCATTTCCGCCGAGAAAAACTTCATATGGACATAGGGTTTCTCGAAGCTGAGAGGGCCAAGTGCTTTGGAGCTGCTTGGAGATGGGGTTCATGCAGCGCTTGCTCGATCATCGAGCAATTAGGGCCCTTGGAACTCTTCTGCCAGTGGCGGGCCCTGACGTGATACTAGAACGGAGAAGAGGTCTGGAAGCAATTCGCAGCGGCACGGGTACAATGTATCGTACCACATGGTTTCCATCCCACGAGACTACATTCGTCCGGAGCTTTCAGTTTGGGGCTCCGCGCATATACAACTCCCATCAGGATATAGTAGTATATCATGCATACACTTACTCACTAACTCCTTAGCACACTAGTACCTGTTAATTTTTGAAGCGGACGACATATTGTAGTAGTCGTCCAGCACTTCCTGCTTAATGACATCCGCGATTACTTTCCCTGGCTTCGGCTGTCAGACAAAATTCAAAACGAGGCGCCACATTCTCAAAGGAGGCACGGTGGTAGCTTACTAACTCCACCTTCTGAGATAACAGCAGCGTAATTCAAACGATCTGACAAATCGGCGTCGGACCCAAGATTAAGCACAATTAGGATTTAAATCACCTGTTTTAGGATTGCTACAATGTCGACGGGGTACCTGAATATGGCCATGGGCGTTCGAGAAATCTTGACTGACTCCGCGGTTCATGAAGCAACGTTTGAGGCGTTAGTGAGACTGAATATCCATGTGATTGAAGGTCCAGATGCTTCTACACCACGGGCCAGCTCGTCCCTGGTCACGGTGGAAGTCCAATGACAGACGAAGCCCCTTCCGAAGGATAGCCTACTCAAAACCCGGGGGCTGCCTCAAAGCTCAGCTGATGCGTAGTCTATTTTAAAGACCGCTGAACTGAATTACGAACCATGCGCACTTTTCTTTTCCAATGGAAATGTTTTTTTTTCTTGCCCACAACTTCGCGGAATGTTCTAAAATTATCTTGACGTGTGCATACGACATCATTTGCCTGAGGTTCAAAATTAGGATGAGTATTCAGCCACAAAGTCGCGGATAGATGCCAACCATTCATGTATGCCACAGTCTCTACCCAGGCCCGGTCTGGAATCCTCCTCTCCTGCCTCCGTGGGCCACTTAAACTGAGTTAGAGAGAAGGGGAAGGTGAATGAGATGAAAATACACACAAATCTGAACGTAGTTCGCATGGAGAATATCGTACCTTGTAGAGTAACATGTTTGCTTCGTACCCCAAAGAGGAGAACGATTTGAAAGGCGCGGTTCTGGGGGCGATCGTCCTGACGAAGAACACCTTGTGCAACCCAAATTGGTGCGACGGAACACAAAAACACTGCCGAGGCTAGATCACAAACCTGGCTAGGATATCGTCGACAACCTCAACGGAAACCGCGAAACGCACCCATTGACCTCTCGGCACTCTGCCGTAGAACCTATGACTGGGAGTGGAATGAATCGGTTGACGACTAGGGGCGTTTCAGAAAGCCGAGGTTGCGGCCGCCGATGAAGCTCGACCAATGGCAATGAGACAAAGATCTTCAGTCACCCCAAATCTTGGAAACTTGAGATTAGAGGCTACGAGCGATCGAAGTGTCGACGATGTGCTTGATTAAGATTTTGGGTCTCGGATGCGCTGGACAACAAAGTATCGGATCATAGGGCTGTCAGGCCCTAGAGACCGTGGACGGCTGATGATAGAAGTGAGTGAGAAGGAGAGCGAGGGGCAGACGACGGTAACAAGCTGGCAGTATTATTCTCGCGAACTCTTCCTGAGGACTGCGACGGGACCCCCTCAAAATCGCTCCGTTCCGCCCAGGAAATGCGGGAAGGTCACAGTGCTCGAGTGGCAGCAACCAGGTTCATGTCAAAGCTAGTGGAACAGAAAACACTGAGAAAAAACTGGCATAGAATGAGAAAGAATCCAGAGGTTGAAATGAGGTATGAATTGCAACCAAAAAGGACCCAGGCAAGATTCAAACTGGCAATATTAACACAGCAAAGAATTCAATTGCAAATAATTATCAGGGCAGACTTTCCAGTACTTTCAACAAACCATAGTCCAGGGTGATAAACAGTCACAGAAGACTTCATTCAAATCATAGTGAGGGTGTAAGAACATATTCATTCATATCTACAACATATGTACCTAAGAACACTGGCATCCTTCAAATGCAAAACATTGTCACAAGGAAAAGCACAGACTTGGACAAAACAACAAGAAGCTTCCAAAAATTACTGAAAGCCAAAGCTAACAGATGGGTTCGGATGTATAATTTGCAATCAGCAAAAAGACTGTGCCTCGGTTAAAACCTCACTGGCGACAGTACATGCCCGAGCACAAGAGGTAGGGAAACATGTGCAGCATTCCTGTCGGCTTATATACGTGACTATCCGGCGCACGGACCAACTGTCCTTGTAGGGAGTGATCAGGTGATGTCAAGTGGATTATCGAGCAGAGAGCCTATTACTTACATCCAATAGTGACAATGCATAAGTAGATTGAGAAAAGGAGTGTGTCGGGGTATGGGTCGTGAAAGTCAAAAGAAAAACCAAGGAAAGAATGTCGACGATGGGAAAAAAAAAGAGAACGTAAAAAAACGTAAAAAAACACCAGCTCCTCAGAACCTCCGACCACCAATGAGGCCCTCTATCGAATGATGCTCCAAATCATGTCTCGCCTTCAAAATCGACGCATGCATCTCCTTCATCGCAACCCCCAGCTTCACCCCGTATCTGCTCAAAATATCCCGCTGCCAAGCATCATACTTGGCATTCACCCTCGCCTGCACCTGCTCATAGTCAATCACACACACCCCAAACGACTTTTGTGTGTCTGACGTGTCGAACGTCGACCGCGCCTTCTTGATCTCCGTCAGCAGCTGCTGCCAATTTGCGAGCGAGTCCCCGAGTCGGTTGAACACGTATTCCGCCTCAAGATCCCACAACGACTGGAATTGCAGCCATTTAGCAACATAGTCTTTCAGTTGCTGGACTTTGATCTCGATTAGCGAGAAGGGTTGTCGGAGGGTGTTTTCCGGAAGATGTGTCAACTAGGAGGGGTCACATCACGTTAGTTAACAGTTCTGCTTTCACGCAAGGGAAGCGCAGCGTACAAGCGATATATATGTCGTCTGAACTGCCGAAACTCCCTGCATCTGTAGCCCAATCTCATAACGAGAGCTTTGTATACGACGCAGTCGACAGACCACACCTGTAACGAGTCTGAGCAACTATATGCGCACAAGCCCGGAAAGAAAATCGTACCAAGCCAATCATGCAGCTGCTTGAGCCACGTAGAACGAGCGTACTCTATCGGGGGATCCAGGAAGATGACTTGGTTCTGTATCCGAATCTCATGCACAATCGGCTTCAGCGTCATGTTCCCCTCCATGAACTAATCAAAGCATCATCAGCACATGCTCTTGTCTATAAAGACGACATGACGCACCTTCTCCTCCTTTACCCGCTTATCTCCACGACGCTTATTAGGAAGTGGCAAAATATCACGTCTATCTCCGTCATCCACACGATCAAACTCCGTGCACCACACTTGAATGATCTGCGTCAACCGCTGCAGCAAGATTCCTTCAATTCGCTTGTCCAGTTCGGCAACCCAATGTTCAAGGTTAGCATAGCCCTCCAAGTTTAACCTATCAATCTACAAAAACTGGGCGTTGAGCAGGCAACACGGGCCATAGAAGGAAACAGACCAACAGCAGCTTGTATTTTGGCAAGCAGTTCAGAAAAGGTTTCGGTAGTGTACGAGCACGTCCCAAGATCTTCAACTGCCCGTAAGATGTCCTTGTACAGGTCAATAACGCTGTTCGTCTTGTCCTAAAGATGAGCATGCAAGTAAGCCGCAAACTTCCCAAGATCTCAACAGACGATACCGACCTGAAGCACAGACACCACACTCGCAAACTCCCGCACAAACTGGATATGCCGGTTATCCCTCCCATCAGCGCTAGCAACATATCGAGACGAATCATACTGATTGACGAAATAGTCCCATCGTATGTTCATGCCTGCAAAAAAGGACATCCTCAGTCTCAACCATGCCGCATTCAAGTCAAAAAAAAACCAACCCTTGGCAATCATCCTCTGCGACTCATTCCTATACTCCGCCACAAGCCACTCAATCCCCTTATTATTCTCCACCAAATCCAACGTCTGCCCATACGTCCTCACCGTCTCCATCAAGCTCACCGCATGCGGATACACCCTCTTCGCATCCTTCGCCATATTCGTAATCGTATGCGGCACCTGAAAGTTGAGCCACAGCAGGTTTCGCACCTCCTTGAACAGCGTGATAACCTGTGGGTCAAAGTTCACCGCAAGCTGGAACCCGCCCCCGCGCAGCCGCACAATCTCAAACAGCCGTCCGTCAACACCCATGTTCCGCCGGCCGATGTCCTGCATCCACGCATCGTAGACGGGCCGCGTGTCCAGCTTTTTACGGAAGGCGGAAGATTCAGATTGAAGCTTTTGGCCTTCGGCGTAGAGCTCCCAGCCTTTGCCAAGGACGTCTTCGACGCGCTTCATGTAGGTGACGAGTTGACGCTCGATTTGGCGTGCCCAGATGACAGCGCCAGCGATGGGGGGGAGGTCGCGCATCTGGGCCATGTGGTATGCTTCAGAGAATCGGTATTGAGTTTTGAACTAGTTGTCGACATGAAGCTTACAGAGTCTTCACGGATAAGGGTCCAAATGAACACACCTTGTCGTGCAGACGCTTGATATCCTCTTTCACGGAATCGATAAGTTGTGTTTGATACTCTTGAATAGCACCACGAATCTAGAAGGTTGCAAAGCTTCAGGTAAAGAACGACGACAACGCCTCAAACCACACACCTTTGGTCGCACAAACAAAGCATTAAACTTTGAAAACACCCTGAACATCTCGTTCGCATTCCTCGCCATCCCAAGCCTATCCCTCAACCTCGCAATGATCTGGTTCTCAACCCTCGACACCCGCTCATTATAGGCATTCTCCGCCGCCACCCATATCTCTGTACCGTCTAACCATATCCAAAAGAAACACATATCAATCCCATTCAAAGCAAAACAAACACCAACTCACCAACGGAAACATCCAGCACATCAATCCGTTTAACAACCTCATACGCTTCCTTCACCTCCTCCTCCATATCCATCCCGCCAACCTCCATCCCAACACCACCGAGTCCCTTCGTCGGACCCGTCATCACAGCAAGCTGCTCATGTTGCTTCCTCCAATCCCTCAAATACCGCGTCCGCTCCTGCAGCTTCGCATGCGCCGGCGCAACCTTGATCGGAATAAATTTCTCATGTCGCTTCCTCATCACCTCCCTCGCCACGTTGGTGAACTCCTTGATCATGTCGTCCCATGTCCGGAAGATGGTCATCGTCTGCGAAAGAAGCCGGTCGAACGTCTCGTACGGAGTGTACGGGAGCCGGTGCGACGTCAGGACGCGCAGGAGCTGGTCGTTGAAGTCTCTGGAGATGGCCTCGACGAGAGGGAGAGCTCTCCGGATAGGGTATGGTGATAGCTTCATTTTGCGGTTGATGTGCCCGAAGATGAGGGTGAGGGATTCTTGGATCTTGTCGAGGTCGGTAGCGGAGAGGAGCTCGTTGAGCGGGAATTCTTTCATGAGTTGGTTGTATTGATGAACTGTTGGCATTACCGCGAGTCAGTACGGAAAGGAAAAGAATGAGGCGAGATAGGTACCTTGATCAGTAGCATCCTTGAGCCCAGTGTCTGCAATAAAACTGACCGTAGCGCGGAATCTTCTGGCGTTCCTAAGACAGCTGACGACCATGTTGACCTCGTCGCTCCGTAATTGTGCTTCTATATTGTCTAGTGCCCTTTCCAGACTAAGCCAAAAGTTGATTTCCTGGGATGCGGTTCCTGATGCGACATCGCGGTTGAGTTTCGTGACGGCCTGAATGGCTTTTATCCAAGAATTGACGTGCCCATGAAGTGAATTCAGGAACGAACTATCGTTCAACAAATTAGGCGGGATGTGCGAGATATTTGGAGGTGTGTTCTCAGCGACCGCCTGTGAATTGAGATGTGATGAGAGTTGACGAAACTTGTGCAGGACGCCATACCTGTTCGACAGCTTTTTGAATGACCGGGTGGATGATAAGATGGGTTTCTGGAATTTCGACATTTTGTTGTAGGTGCAGTAGAGAGAGTTCCAGCTCCGCAAACTTCTTCTTTGTCATTGGAATGCCTGGGGTTGCATAAGGAACAAAAAGGAATCCACATCAAAAGGACGCTCACCCATTCTAATGTCACCGGTATCTTTCCCTCCAGAACGCGCGCCGACGAATGCATCGAACCAGGGTTTCACGCCCAAGCTAACGACAGCGTGCAGTCCCTCATAGGGAGTATCCTCGCCACCGAAAAGATTCATGATATGCAGTTGGGACGCAAGAGGGGTCAATGGGTCGAGCGTGTGACCGCGCTTGATCAAGGCAAGTGTTGTTACATGCGAAGGGTGGTAAATGAGATGAGATGTCAACTGGTAAGAGTGCGTCGGTGGCAAGTCATCTTTCTCGTTTCAAGTCAGTTGGCATGGGCTAGAAAAGAAAAGATGGCAAACACACCTTCCGATTCGTGCTTTACTTTTACAATGTAAAGTGAACTCCCACTCTCGGACGCAAACCGAGCCACATGCTCTTCGAATTCCTCACCAAACAACGAGTCGAGTTCGGAGGGAAACGCGCCTATGACCGGTGGCAGCAACGAAACGAGATATGAGCGGAAGATATCTGCATCGAAGGAGGGAGCAGGTTCCGCGGGTGTATCATGGTTGATTGAGCCATTTGTCGGTCCATTTGTCGGTCCATTGGGCGAGCCGTCCATTTCAGGTTCAATGCACGAGGAAACCGAACTGGAATGGATTTATCGACGATTTGAGTGGTTTTGACCGCGTCCGGGGACCAAAAGTTTGTTCTTTGAAGGTTCGTGAAGTAATACTGCGAGACACCACTTTCAGAGCCAATTCTGAGGACAGAGGACTATCTCACATGTTAGATCGTACCTCGCAACAGAAACGAGGCGTCCGTGGGTTGACGACGGTTCCGGCACGCCTGTGGAGGTCAACGATGTAGAGAACGCTGGCGACGGCGACGCGATGTTGTTTGGCATTGTTTGACCCTCCGGTCTCTAGTAGCAACCTCTCAAGTTGTACCTCTCATATCGTTCGGTTCCATCTGCCTTCATAGAACGTTGCCTTTCGGTGAGCGCGTAATATGATATTTCTCGGTTACACTAAATATTGCAATCAACAATTAAGGTTTTTAGCCTCACGTTCTTGGGATGAGGTAGTCATCTATCACCCTCGCCGTCAGGAATCTCTCAAGCATGTTGAGCGTTAGCCGTGCAAACGACACTTCGCCGCTTGCATCTCCAGGAATCACCAGTGGCTCGACATTAAACGTCGTTGGGGGGTCGATCATCGACGTGGCTCGGGATTATCGACTTTACAATCATGGAGTCGTCAACCAGAGAATATCTATCCAACACTCACAGCCAGGTTAGTTAGGACGAGGGTGCCCAGAAACCTCCAGGTTCTCACTCAGTAAACATAGCTTTCCCTTGGCCCACACTCATACATCTCGTTTCAATGGGTGCCACCCATGATTCACAGGAACGCAGTCCTCCTCCTAGATGTCACCCTGGAACGCGGAAGGAAGTGTTGAAGAATATCGACACATGGGTCAACACTAGTGCGCAGGGCAGCCAGGTCCTCTGGCTTCACGGGCCTGCAGGCGCGGGGAAATCGGCCATCGCTCAGACCGTTGCAGAGACATGTGCTGGACGTAATCAACTAGCAGCGTCCTTCTTTTTCGCTCGCACGGCTGCCCTCCGCAACGCTGTCAAGTATCTCTTTCCGACCATTGCCGTTCAGGCTGCCCTGTCAGCACCAGAAAAACGCCAGAGGCTCGACGAAATCCTCAGCCATGATCCATACATTGCGGAGCGGGCCTTTGGCTCCATTGACTTGGTGGCTTCTTTACTCGAAAATCACTCTGCACCGATGCCCCCAGCCTCTTCGCCATTCCTAGTCATCATCGATGGTCTGGATGAGTGTCAGAGGAACGACGACCAGTGTTGGATCCTCACACAAGTTTCTCGCATGATCCATACCCATCATCTTCCGTTGCGGTTCTTGATCGTGAGCCGTCCAGAGCCTCATATTAGGGAAGCGTTCGAAGAGCTGGATCTGGCCACCATGACACAGGTTCTCTCTCTTTACCGTGATTACCAGGCTCCGAGTGATGTTGACAAATATCTTCGGAGCGAACTCTCGAGGATATACGGCGCCAAGAGGCACAGAGATGCCATGCAGTCTGTACCTAGACCTTGGCCCTCCGACGATATCATCAAGCGACTTGTAAAGCAGTCAGAAGGTTATTTTATCTATGCCTCCACAGTTATCAAATTCATCGACGAGGAGTACTTCTCGCCCGCAGCCCGACTGGACCAGGTTCTCGGCAAGTCAGGCTCTTCCGTTTTCCATTGGGAATCGAACCCCTTTGCGGAGCTCGATCAGTTGTACATTCAAATTTTGTCATCCTCCCCGACATCCCGACATCCCATGCTCAGGCTCGTCTTGGGATATGCGATATTTCCCGGGTGTTTTAACCTGTGGGTGAGGCACCTTCATTGCATCGAGGACCTACTCCCGCTAGGGCAGATGAAGCTACCACTTCGAGGGCTACGATCTCTAGTCTCATTCGAAGGATATTTTCAGCTACCTACTCTAGTCCACGCATCATTCGGGGATTTTCTCCTCGATAAGGCCCGTGCAAAAGATTATCATATGAGCTTTGAAGAATGGAACTACCTTGCGTTCTGCCATGCTTTCCCCTTTGGCTGCAGGGCATTGTGTCAGTCGTTGGGACCTCACAATTGTGCCTCTAAGCCTTTGGAAGGTCGGTTTCTCATTTCTTCCATTGTTATCAAAAAGGACTAATGTGCAGACTCTACGTAGTAAGTCTTGGACACCCCGTTAGGAGTCTGTCGAGATTTCTCGACTATACTTTCGCGTTTAGTTTCAGAAAGGATCGGCTCGTAGAAGTTGTTCATGAAAGCCTCAAGGAATGTCTCTGGTCTTCGTGCTCCAGGGAGCTCGATGCTTCAAGTTGGTCGAATGAGAGTACGCTCCAGCTGCTCGACATGTCAGTAGTAATACTCCGCCCAAAGGATAAGGTATTGGTTATGTTTTCCTCAGAGTCGGTTCAGCTGAGGCAGCTGTTTCACAGGACGAAAACTTCAGTCCAGTGACCCAAGATTTTCTCATGCAGCTCAGGATGTTTTGTGACTCTGTCTTACACACCTACCTTTCGAAAGTTGCAGAGACTGCTGAGAAAAGAAATTATCTGCATGCTTTGTATACTGCAGTCGACGGATCAATACTGCCGGGGCTCTCACATCATGAAGCCTGGTCCGAGTCACTCCATCAGATAGTCCAAATTCTCGAGATTTATCCCCCCACCTTCCAACTATGCGAGGTCCACCATCTGCTCTTCATGACAACAGATAACTACAACAACACGGAGTCAATTGCAAACTACCTCAGGAACTGTTTACGCAATCCAAAACGAAGCAGATCGTTCTACTGTGATCCAGCATTGTGGAGCACACTTGTCGCGACTCGCTGCATGAGGTATTTGAGAACGAGATTCAATCTAAGGTGAGACATTTGATTCTGGGGTTTGTCCGACAAGTTTTTGACAATCAGTCTAGCTCATGTATGGCGGTTCCCCTTTTGTCCAATCTGCCCCAGCTCTTCAAGAGAGCAACACCCGATGATGCAGACCTGCTCTCGGAGATACAAAGCATCGACTCCTTGGCAATGGATGTTTTTCCGGGCGACCTAATCCGGATGCTGGCGCCCACAGTGGTACATTGGCTGAAGGTCAGTCCAATCTCTATGTCAACTAAGATGCCAATGTTTCATTCAAAATTCACAACGATCTTATAACCTTATAACCTGTTACTAGAAATGTAGTGACCCACCCCAAGAAACAATCGCGCGCTTTGCAGCCGTTATGTCCAAAGATGACTAAATTCGAATACGACTTCGCCGTATTGAAGGAAACCAGATCCTATGACGGAGTGCTGCTCACGATGTACACAAAGAGCGTAGTCACAGCGGGGGCCGTGACCAAGGACATATTGAATATGTCGCGTCGTGGTGGTGGTGGTGGTGGCGGTGGCGGTGGCGGCGGCGGTCGAAGTTGCCAAGTTGGTGATGGCCCCCAACCCTCAATTAGGATTTCATATTTTTGGAACGAGCAAGGAATGAGGCAGCCATGGCCTCATGTTCCATAAGAAAACATTATGAACGCACCGTAATCTTGCCCCCCCTGGATTGCTCCGTCGGCCTTGGACGACGCAATACTGAAGCGACCCAGAGTCCCAGACATCCGAGGTATTACTGCTAAGTTCTTATTCGTTGATACTTATTTGTTAATATACATGACAATGATGCGGCAAATTCTACCCAACCCAATGAAAGCCCAGTGATTCAGCCTATATCCTACGCGTACTTCGGCATATCGAACGTTTCCAGCTCCCGACCAGGACCTCTGCGCGCCTTCCGAGGCGCCGGGGAAACCGCAACAAACGGACCCAGCAACACCGCCATGACCCGCTTCGTCAGTGTTTCCCCCCCGCTTTCCAGCCACTTCAGCAGTGCGAGGATCATGCTCGTGAAGAGCACACTGACGGCAGTGATCAAGAAGAAGATCCACAGCGGCGTGGTGTTATTCGTGCTGAGCCATGACTGGGCTTGAGTAAGTCTTACCGGACGAGTGTTAAATGCAATTCGATGTGGACGTACGGACGCGAACGACAGGGGAAGGAACAATGTAGCGACGATTGACAGATGTCTTGAACTCTGCGAGTTCTCTTGCTGCAGTCGGGCCATTTTCATGGCGGTCTCCGCCTGTGAGCTCGCAAGACGCGCTTGTTGCAGGCAGATGTAGTTATTGATCTGCATTTTCGAAGCGCACATGGCAACCTGGGTTGTCAGCTCGAGAATTCGCCCGCGCACTGTTACTGACCAACGTCAAGCTCATATTCCCCCGAGCTTTCCACGCGTCCAGACGCCGTAGCAGATCCGTCACATTACTGTTGAGGTTTGCGACGTCGTGCATGAACAAGTTTGGCTTGAACTGGGCTGTTGTCCCGTTGACGACGTACTTGAGGTAGCCGTCGAATTTACCGAGCTGCTGAGAGAACCGGAAGACTGTTTGGACGATGTCGCGGTGGAGGTATGTGCCGATGTCGTATAAATTGTGTTGGGGAAGCTCCGTTGGAAGACTCTCCGGTAAAGAGTCGTCCTGTATAGGTGTTTCATGGACGTGACTGCGATAACGGAGATGTGATGGGGGATATTTACAATTGCTTCTAGGTCTCGCTGCAGCAATATAGTGAGGACGTGCCAGGTCCTGGTGATGGTGTCAACATCTCGTCAAACGCAATAAATATACGACATGCCTCAACAGCTTCGTGACGATCCTCAAGATCACCCCGACGGGTTCTTTGGTATATTTCTTCAAAATATCCTTGTCCGTTTCTCTCAGCGTCCGCAGGAACCATTCTGTCGATATAGGATCCGTTCTTGAATTGCTGGAAAGAGGAAACGACGAAGCGGCCTGACAATCTTCACTGAAGAAGATGAAGGTGTTCCTCCCGTTCGTTCCAGGGATGAGATACGCTGATACTCGACGGTTGATGTAGACATCCCGTGTAGCTGTTCGTTGAAGTCTGTAAGCGATCTCATCTAGATGGATAGACTCACCCGGCCCCCCACTCGCTAGGAACAATCGATGTCGACTTGACAAGTGCTTGAGACGACCCTCTCGTACCACCTTCGCTGTCGGTCTGTCCACCTTTGTCGAGTAGAATTCGAATGCTGGTAGATCGAAACAGAGGATCTTGCCATCATCTCGAGGCAGCATCCTATCTCGGGCAATCGTAAAGGAATGGCATGGTTGAAGGACTTACTATGCGTATTCAGCCAGAACCCATCAGCCGCCTCATCCGAGGCTACCCATTTCCAAAAGCCGGTATGTATTCCCAGAGTCGTACTCATCATCTGCAGAACCGTGCCTGATAGCTCCTTGACGAGTCTGGAGGAAATATATGGATAAATTGAACTGTTCAGGGCGAAAACTGCCTACAGAATCCGCAAGGAAGCAGAAGAAGGTTCCTGTCCAGCTCTGATTCAGCGCAAAGGCGGGTAAACGGGCCAAATCATGAAACAGACTTGAGGGGAACTCAGAAAGGTTTCCAAAGATTCTGGATTACGGAACGATTTCTGGTTGTTCAAAACTAGCGGAACGTGCATTAACACTGGCCGGAGAAATGAAATGACAGATATTTACCACCGTCTGAAGAAAGGTCAATGCTTTCGATAACGATTGAAGCTCTGCCGCCGTGCCTGCTCACGAATTCATTGATGACAGGCCCTTCGAGTCCGTATTTGCGCCATGTATCTTTCTGCATTGGATCAAGTTTGTTGCCTGTGCCAAGTGCTGCCGCCATAGAGAAGGAGGTCGCAAACGTGGGTCCCTTAAAGGAACGATCTATGTAGACCCTAGACGTGGTTTTGATATACTGTACTTATATATCGAGATCACCCAGCACCTTGCCCCCTGAACTTTGAAGTGACATATCGACGATGAGGTCGAGCTTCTGAGATCCCATCGGGGTGACCAGAAACGGTGGACCGGATTGGGAAATGTTGGCAAGGGTACTTTATTTAAGTTAACCAGACAACGTGGCCTGACCCTAACCATATATCACACTCACCGTCAGGAATCTCTCACATCGCTGGCAGGAAACATTACAAGTCAGACTTGTACACATACCTGTATAGATAACCATAATCTGATCACCTGCGGTCGTCATGGATACACCTCCAAAAATCACACGTTCTGATCATGTGTTTGGCTACGGTTTAGGCTACAAGTCCGTCTTGTAACGTCTCCTGCCAGCGGTGTCAAGGATGTCAAGCGCTATCCGGGCAGATGACGCTTCTCCGCTTGCACGGTTATGGCATTTACCTTCAGGAAATCAAGGCAATGGCTCGACCGTAAACATCGTTGGCGGCTCGTTCATCGACGTAGCTCGGGATTATCGATATTACAATCATGGAGTCGTCTTGAACAACATCCAACACTCACAGCCAGGTCAGTTCGGACGGGCATGCCCGGAAACCTCCAGATTCTCACCAAAGATACATAGCTTTCCCTTGGCCAACACTCATGCACCTCATTTCAATGGGTGCCGCTTACAATTCACAGGAACGCAGCCCTCCTCCTAGATGTCACCCTGGAACGCGGAAGGAAGTATTGGAGAAGATCGATGCATGGGTCAACTCTGGGGCGCAGGACAGACGCGTTCTCTGGCTCCATGGTCCTGCAGGCGCAGGGAAATCGGCCATCGCTCAGACCGTTGCAGAGACATGTGCTGGACGCAATCAGCTAGCAGCGAGCTTCTTTTTCGCTCGAACGGCTGCAAATCGCAACACAGTCAAGCATCTGTTTCCGACTATCGCCGTTCAGATTGCCCTGTCAGCACCAGAAAAACGCCAGAGGCTCAACGAAATCCTCAGCCATGATCCCTACATTGCTGAGCGGGCCTTGGGGTCCATTGGATTAGTGGCGTCTTTACTCGAAGATCCCTCTGCACTGGGGCCCCCGCCATTCCTCGTCATCATCGATGGTCTAGATGAGTGCCAGAGGAACGACGACCAGTCGTGGATCCTCGCACAAATTTCTCGTATAGTCCGTACCCGTCATCTCCCGTTGCGGTTCTTGATCGTGAGCCGTCCAGAGTCTCATATTAGGGAAGCGTTCGAGGAACCGGAACCGGCGGCCATCACACAGGTTTTATCTCTTTACGGTGATTACCAGGATTTGAGCGATGTTGATAAATACCTCCGGAGCGAGCTTTCGAGGATATACGGCGCCAAGAGGCACAGAGGCGTCATGGAGTCTGTACCCAGTCCTTGGCCATCCGAAGATATCATCCAGCGACTTGTGAGGCAGTCAGAAGGTTACTTTATCTATGCCTCCACAGTCATCAAATTCGTCGACGAGGAATTCTTCTCGCCCGCTGCCCGACTCGACCAAGTTCTCAGCAAGTCAGATTCCTCCGTTTTCCACTCGGAATTGAACCCTTTTGCGGAACTCGATCAGCTGTACATTCAAATTTTGTCGTCCTCTCCGACGTCCCAACTTCCTACGCTCAAGCTCGTCTTGGGATCTGTGATTGTGTCCAGTTTTGTTGACCCGCAGATTTTTTATCGTACTTCCATGAGGGATCTTTTCCCACGAGGAGAGATGAAGCTAACACTGCGAGGGCTACGATCTCTAGTCTCATTCGTGTCATTCGAACTTGGAGAATGGTTTCCGGCATATACTCTAGTTCACGCGTCGTTCGGGGATTTTCTCCTCGATAAGGCCCGCGCAAAAGATTATCATATTGATATTGAAGAATGGACCTATACTGTGTTCTACCATGCTTTCTTCCTACGCTGCAGGGCATTGTGTCGGTCGTTAAAACCGCATAATTGTGCCTCCAAGCCATTGAACGGTCGGTTTCTCCTTTATTCAATTGGTCTCAAATTGGACCAATGCGCAAACCCTAGAAGGCTTCCAACGCGATTACCGCCTTGGGGATTTGTCACTATTTATCGGGTCTTCCTTCGCGTCCAGTTCCAGAAAGGACTGGCTCATAAAAGTTGTTCATGAAAGCCTCAGGGAGTGCCTCTGGTCCTCATTCTTCAGGAAGCTCGATGCTTGGTCGAATGAGAATATGCTCCAGCTGCTCGACCTGTTAGTAACAATACTCCGCCCAGAGAATGAGGTATCAGTTCCGTTTTCCTGTCTCGACCCAGCTGAGACAACTGTTCCACAGGATGAAATTTTCAGTCTGGTGGCCCAAGATTTCCTCATGCAGCTGAGAACGCTTTGCGACTCTGTCTTACACACCTACCTTTCGAAAGTTGCAGATACTGCTGAGAAAAGAAATTACCTATATGCGTTGTATACCCCACTCAAGGGATCAAGACTGGGGACCTCTCTTGAAGGGTCGCTCGATGATATAGTCCAAATTCTCGAGCTGTACCCCCCAACGTTTCAACCATGCGAGGACCATCGCCTGCTCTTCATTGTAGAGAATGACTGCCGCAATCCCTCGATTACAAAATACCTCGGGGACTTTGTACGGAACCCAGAACGAAGCAGATCCTTCCACTATGATCCAGGACTGTGGAGCACACTTGTCGCGACTCGCTGCATAAAGTATTTGAGGACAACATTCAACCCGGGCCCAAGGTGAGATATTCGATTCGGGGGTTCGTCCGACAAGTTTTGACAGCAGCCGGTCTAGGTCGACGTCACACCGTAGTGTGGCGCTTTACCTTTTGTGCGATCTGCCCCGGCTCCTCGAGAGAGCAACGCCTGACGACGTAGACCTCCTGTCGGAGATACAAAGCATTGACTTCTTGACGATGGATGTTGTTGGCGACTTGCTCCGGATACTGGCGCCCGCGGTGGTACATTGGCTAAAGGTCAGTACGGTCTTTATGTCAACTAATACGCCAATGATTGACTCGGAATTCATGATGACCCTATAACCTGTTCCCAGAAATACCGTGATCCACCACAAGAAACAATCGCGCTTTGGAGCCGTTATGTTCAAGATGATTTGATTCGAAATGCGACGTCATTGCGGCCAGATCATAGATGAGGGAGTCCACACAGTGACGTAGAAGTATTCCTCGGAATTCAGGAATTCAGGCTAAGGCACTCTGCTAGGTGTGTACCGGTACCACTGGGGAACGTATACTTTTAAACAACACACATGTAAAAGCAAGACCGCATAGTGATATAGAATACATAGACAGACGCGCCACTTCCCAAATCTAATCCTCTCCAGCGCACACCTTAACAACCAATGGTAAGTAGCCCTTTCTTCTCGACGACACTGCATCCGGTCTTCGTCACTCTAGGAGTCTGACCGAAGGCGATACGATCTGAGAAATATTTCAAACAACTTGTCACCCCAAACTCGAACTTGGAGATCAAGACGGGCAGCAGAATTTCTACGCGCCGCCCACAGAACAAAAGATCGGAAAAGAATGAAACGCTTGCTGATTCCCAGCTGCGCAAATTTGTACATACACACTGCCCCACGTAGATCAGCCTCAAGCCTTGGCCACGCGGGAAAAGGACGTACGTCCACGACCTCCCTCCACCAAAGAAAATCCTCAAGAAGGATATCGTCAGAAATCGAACAAGAACCATTTCCGAGGGCTGCTGAGAGCCAGGAGTATTGACCATCTGACGGAAGTTGGAACGCATCCGCAAAGCATTCGCTATTTTACTCCGTGCCTCTTGCTTCCTGGGCACTTTGGCGGGCCAAATGCCGCCAAACTACCAAGCGACATAGGATCGGTCTCAACATTTAAATATTGAGCGGGATCGCAAAATCTGAAAAGAGAGGTGTGGAGATGGCCCTCGAGGCGGGCTAGACGGGGAGACTAGGGTCCGGTTGAAAAGTGGTTTTTTATAAACTTTGTTTATAAACAGCTGTATAAAACTGTTTAAAAACCGGTTGAAAATGTGGGGGTGTTTTAGGCCTGTTGAAAATTGTTGACAACACCACCCTTTCGTGCTTCATAGTTCCATCACAATTGGTGTGTCGGACACCTGGACCAGATCCGTCGATAATCCTTTCAATTCAAGATCAATGCACGAAAACAAATGGCCTTCGAATATTAATATTTTGATGATAGACTTGAGTTATCAATGATCCATTTCTTGTAGCGGCAATAACTCTGGTCAGACTTCTAGTATCTATGTTTCTGTGCGGGCTTTGTATGGAATTTGATGACAGAAGAAGAGTCCATGAAGTGTTGATGCAAGATATAGATTAAGATCACCCAGACCACCTCTTGAAATATTCCATACGGCCGTCCCATCCTGGAGTAAGACGGCGACCCAACCTTTCGGCATTTTTTAAACACGAAAAACAATTTCAACCGTGTCGAAAACACAGTTTAAAATTGTTTATAAACTCCTGTGGATAATTGTTTAAAACAGCTGTGTAAAATGACTTTTT
>Ga0307516_10000848_pt1 | contig 41915 bp, 52 predicted proteins | sample 19_EM_MG_FD_203310 | JGI IMG/M metagenome (GOLD analysis project Ga0307516, IMG submission 203310) | Populus trichocarpa ectomycorrhiza microbial communities from riparian zone in the Pacific Northwest, United States - 19_EM | ecosystem: Host-associated > Plants > Roots > Unclassified | place... | reverse complement strand
GGGCGACATCTTAGGACCCTCACCATACAAACTGCTCATCTTTGACCGCCACATTTTAATTCACCACGCTCCTTATTTTTTTTTGGGCATTGGGCGGACCTACTATCGATGCTGCTCTATCGCCGCCTATTCTTCTTTTTAATTTAGATGTTGTGGTGGAGGAGAAAAGCCGGGGTTGAAAATGTAGTCGAAAAGGTGTCGATTAAAGGTGTCCCCAACCATAGACTAAACGGTATTGACACCATGTCTATACAGATTTTTATTTGTTTTAAAATTCGGATCAAAGGTGATATTAATCCGGTGCATATGCAAATTATAATTTCTTTAAATCCTGTATTTATTTTGGATACCATTTGCAATTATTTCTTGATACGTGAACTAGACTAGTAAGTCACTGACAATAAGTAAGGCTGGTAGCACTTGCGGTACTCAGATGGAGAATGAAAACGAGAGAGAAGGCATCCAGTAAGTGAATCGCACAGAGAACGAGTACGGCAAGGACAGGGATGTTAGAGTTAGAATATACGGATCAATGACAGTGAAGAGTGTATTTTAGCACTATACGGGTGTAAAATCTCTGTATATACAGGAGGGCCATCAGGACAAAGGACAGAAGACTACTCCCAGAGCTGGTACTCGGAGATTCCATCATCTCCAGATGCTATCTCCAGTCCATCATATCTTGATACCACCTTTGGTCAGTTATCCCTGGATACTATCTCCAGTCTGTCATCTCTGAGTGCCCATTATTCTGACACTTCCCCTTATATGGAAGTTGCAAAGAAACACAGGGGAGAATGAGAAACAGAATCTGCAGATACCTCATTAAAACTCATACCCATGTAAAAACCCTTCAAGGGAGAAAATATGGACATAAAAGAGAGAGTATATCCTCGAAAAAAGAACAGCAAGATAAGGAAACCCATTTCAACCACTTAAAATATGGTCTGGCAGCAAGTTCCCCTGAGTCTCAGCTTACAAACCCAAGCCTGTGAATGTGCTTCGAGTGAGTCACTCAAGGGAGGTTATTCATCATGATGTCAGCAAGTATGTAGGAGATCAGGAGCTATGTAGTTTTGATGGCATTCCATTCGCAGGAATTACAGATGAAGTGGAAGTGGATACTGATCTGCTTGGTGTGCTCATGGAACTTTGGGTTCTTATCATGCTGAATTTCATTGTAGTTGTCGACAAAGATTTGCTGAGGCTCTGTAGCCTTAGAGTTGTTGTCTGAGTATAAACAGTGTGGGCATTACTTGGCATGCTTGTACAGGATCTTGCTATACTGTAAGAGTGGGACTCGGGTGCCAACGCTGGGCAGAGGATGCTAGCCCGGAGTATGCTAGTCTAGATAGTAGGTTTGGTGTATCCTTCCTATAAGGATCCACTGCTTTCCCGCTCTCTAGAATGGAAATACTTCTCGATCCCCCTCAACTGGTAGCAACACTTCCACTACGAGGTAATTCCAATGAATACTCGTAATTTTCTTCCTACAAGACAAGCGAAGGAGACTGGAAGAAAAGCATCACGAACTGAATTCTACAAGAGAAGCAAAGACAGTGATTCATGCAATAGAGCCAATCCTTTACATGAGTCAGAGAAACAGTAACCAGTCGATGACTCTTGCGTCAAAAGCAGCTCCTGGGGTGAAGCGAGTGGTAAGCGTGGGGGCTGGCGATATCGGGGTCTGTTTATTTACGTCTCTCTGTGAGAGCATAGCTGAACCGAGTTGACAAGCAAGCAAGGGAATCGAAGCAACAATCAATGATGTCAAACAGATTTCATCTGAAAATGTCCAATTCGAGTGATTGGAGTCGAAGCCAAGTGGAGCGATATCAGACCAATGTCGTGCAAGACTTGGAATCTAGCAAAGCCACTGAGCACGTATCAAGAATGAGTAATTTGAGTAACACCGAGCAAATGGTTTCAAGCAATTGTAGTAATGCCAAGTGGATTGATTTCTTGTGCACTTGACGCTACTCATGTAGAACGTAGGAAATTGCAGGAGGAATGGGTTGCAAAACGAGTGACAATGCCAACATGTGTCAAGATCAAGCAATTCGAGCAATTCAAGTAATTGGAAAAACGCCAAGAGAAGTGATTTTGATCGAGCTTGTGATGCCAATCTTGCGGAACATCAGAATTCGCGGAAGAAAAAGAACCGAGTTTTTAGCGTTGGCTACAGGGTTTTTATAAAAATCAGTGTGCCGCATGTGCAACAGGTTGCAAAATGAGCGACAACGTGGAGTATGTGTTGAGGAAGAGCGATTCGAGTGGCTTCAGCCAATTTACGGAAGATGCAGATTTAGTGAGAAAACACGAAATCGAGCAACAGTTCTAAGCAATACCGAGCAGATTCCCAAAACAGACGATTTCCAGGGCTTCAACTGGGAATTATGGCTGCAGCAACCACCATCATTTAGCCAACACCGGCTGAGCTTCTTGCCTGGTTTGGTGAAGTCAATGTATCACGTGATATGCAAAATGAGACTACAGTAACTGCTGTTGATTCCAATGCTGTTGTCCATGGATATTCTCAGTGGTATAGCAGCCATGAGCAAGCATCAAAACAGATTGTTGAGCTGGAAAAGGAGATAAAAGGTGGAGACGTGGATCAGTCGGTCATTTCGTTGCTGAAGATGAAGATCTAGCAGCTGGAAAAGGAGGTTAAATCAGTACAAACTGCTGAAGAGTTCAAGAATGCAGACCAGCAAGAGGCAAAACTTGTCAAGGCTCAGGAAAAGGTACAGGTTGGGAAGGAACGGTATGAAAAACTGTTCAATGTTACCGAGTCACTTCATGATGCTGTCAATACTACCGGAAATGGACCGACTCACAACACCTACGTTCATACGATCAAATCACACAAGCCAACAAGATTCAATGGATCGCAGAATCTGGAAGTGGTGACCTAGGTTCTGAACGATGTGGAACACTATGTCCGCCAGGGAGGGTCAATGTGTCCAAAGGCAATTCTTGGCAATCAGCACATTGACACAATTTGGCATTTTCTCACAGCCAAGATCTTTGGGTGGTTTGAGAATGATATGAAACGATGTGGTGTTGACAGGATTCCACCAGCAAATCATGACTATGGAATCACCTGGGCTGCAGTTAGAAGTGTATTCAAGAAGCAATTCATTCCTGAAGTATCCATCTTGGTAATCCAGAAGAGTGATATGTACTGAAGTTCAACAAAGCGCAAGTTCTGAAGTTCAACTGGCAAGTATTAGGAATTATTCAGGTGTTGGGAGGGTCTCTTACCATCACTTCGGAGAATCCACTGTGGGATGAATACCAGTGAAAGGTACCAGAATCAATTGCAAACGATATCACCCTACAAGTTTATCTCATGTCTTGCCTGAAGGACATCTCCCTGACCCTCTCCGACATGATGGATATTGTTGCAGATTGCATGCTGCCTTTTCTGACAACTACAGTAAATTCTTCAACCGAATCAACACAGCCAATATACGATCTGGTGGACCTCTGGAACATTGACACCAAACTTAACGCAGTAAACGAAACCATTCAATGTCACCGTTGTGGTAGAATCGGTCACATAGCACACCAGTGTGGAACTCTGTACAACCCGAATCATGCCATCCAATTCTGATCACATCAAAACAGCCAAGGATAAGACACCTAGAGATGAAGCTCAACTACATCGGGAAATTTTTTTTCATGCTGGGAGTGTGTACCGTATTAACTCACTTAAGAGGTCCCCCTATAAATGCCACTGCTATAGGTACTAGCGCGGACTAGCGCGAGCTACGGCGCTTAAGGACTAGCGCAATATCAAATCGCGCTTGACTGAATTTTGCAAATATGGCGCCACGCCCACAGAATCTACCTACTACACATACACAGCAACACAGCACCCACAAATCTAACTAAAAACCATCTCTGTGCCAACGGAAGTCCTACTCAAGACCATCTTGATCCTCATCCTCATCACCCTCAGTGTCGGTAATTTGCGGGAAAGAAATTACATGACTATGCTGTGGTTTCCCTGCCAACCTAGCGCTTCGCTGCATTCCTACAACTGGTGCTGCACTGCAGCGGCATGCAACTGACTCTGCAGTGCCGGGGGTGACCAGTGCTGCAGCTTGAGGTGAGGCTGGGGATGTGGCAATGACCGTAGTGGAAGGGGCTACTAGATGAGCAGATGCTAGGTTCTTGCCACGACCACGACCACGACCACTACCACGACCACGACCACGACCTTGACTTGCACTGCCTGCCCTGCCATGGCCAGACATGCCACATACCTTAGGTTTACCTTGAGTTGCATCTGATGCTGAAGGCTGACCTTCAACGTCAGACTTGTTATCCGATGATGATGAGTCTTCTGCAGTGTCGTCACTGCAACTCACTGTACCGTCGTCCACAGTGGGTGCTCCTTGGGTCTTCCAGTCATTCAGAGCAGTCATTAGGTGGGGGGTCGGTAGCCCTTTGATGGATATCTTGCCGTCAGATGACCCATCAATAGGTAGAGATACGCCAATGCAACGGAAGCTTCGAATGATAACCTCTCTCTTCTCCTGACAGAATCTCTCCCAAGCCGCACTGACACATCTGGCCATCATAACTCTCATTTCTCCCACTGTGCTACTTCCCATGATATCATCTAGATCGATATTGTTGTCTGCCTCTTCAAACTCCTTGTCGATCTCTTCCTTCAGCATATCCTTAAACAGCCTGTTGAATGAGATATCGACAGGCTGAACAATGCCAGTACAGCCAGCAGGAACCAACGATAGAGTGACGTCATTCTTTTTCAGGAGTTTCTTTACTCGCTTGGTCCTATGCGAGTGGAGAAGATCCATGATGAGCAGAGAAGGCAGCCCACTGAGTTCCAGTAGAAGTTGTTTCAACAGCCAATGGAGGATGGTTATGGTAGTTGCATAGGCTTTGCTGTTAAATGAAACCATGACTCGAGGATCGCACTGTAAAGCTTTACCCTGTCTGACTGTCGTTTTACTATCCTCTTTTCCTCGGAAGATCATGAGTGGCAACAAGCGAGCTACGCCGTCGGCAAAGATGGTAAACTGCATTGTTGCCTGGCGTTTCCCCCATCCGGATTGTCGGCTCTTAACCCATACAGTTTTATTCCCCTTTGTTTCATAGCTTCTTCCCTCCAGATACTCCCAGGGTAGTGGCGTTTGATCCATATTGATGATATTTCAGGTGAGATATCGGCCAACAGTGCAGCCAGTGTCTTCACTACCATCTCGCAGTTGTGAATTCCGCCGGTTGAAACATAGAAAATTGATGATCATCTCACAGTGCTGTGCTGGTGTTTCCGAGGCTTGGTTTGTGATGATTCGAAGTGTGATATCATTGCGGTGAAGGAACCGAGAAAACCAGCCATTTGAAAAGCAGAATTCAACAGTTGAATAGGGATAGATCTCTGTAAACAACCAGTTCGAGGTACGTTCAAACCACTTGTGACATACAATTCGTCCCAGTTTTCGCCGCTCTTCAAACACAACACGTAGTTGTTTCTCAAGTTCCTTCCACCGCGGGTTGCTTCGCCGTATACGTACAGTATGCTGATTCGCCTGAAGCAGCAATGCCTCGTTCTGTGAAAACCGTGATGATTAGTAATTTACAGTAATTGCCTGATAATCTTGCAGAATACCTTCTCCCATTTCATCACCTGGTTCTTTTGCTTGAGTCCGAACCGCACTCGACTCTCCTCACATGTAGGTTTCCGTTTTCCACCATCTCTGTCATCCACCTGTCCGTGTTCTGCCCAGGATAACACTCGGAGCTTAAATTCAACTGTTCTGCACCACTTCGCTCTGGAAGGAGTGGCTGCTGGCAGAGGAACCCAGCGAGGGACCACAGAGATTGGGTATTTTCGAGGCCCTGGCCGTTGTTTGGATTTAACTGGTGAACGGTTGCTAGGGGTTCAAGGCATATCGGCAGTGGGCTGTAAGGAAGCTTGCAAGAAAATCACCATGAGGAGTTCTACTGGCAGCTCGGAGCCTGATACTCGATCGTTGATGATTGATAGCTGCATTGTTCTTTTAAGCCGTCGAAATACCACGTAGTTGGTGATACTTCTGGCTGTATCCCCTATTCAGCTGAGCTGAGATACCTCCTAGGCTGATCACCTGACATCTGAAAAACGCTCGGCGCGCTAACCGTAAGTGATCTAGTGCACGCCAGCGCGTCACAACCTATAGCAGTGGCGTTTATAGTGGGGACCTCTTAAGTGAGTTAATACGGTACATGCTTCCAGCGCTTGTAACGATTTCACCGCAAATCCCCTCTTGCGTACGTGGAAATTTGTACCAATACGTGTTACAATGTAAAATATTCCTATCAACACAGATGTCAACCATTTCTGTTACCAATGCAGATCGCATCGATTAACGCAAACTACGTATTACGAACGGGATCCTATTATGTAGATAATACTCTCGGCGTGGCGGTAGCGATGCCAAGGTACCCCACATTGATTAATAGAAACCCCATATTACAAACGGGATCCTATCGTGTAAACGATACTCTTGGTGTGGTGACGCCGATGCCTGCAGCCTCCGATACATACACAGATTGTGTTGATTAATAAAAACCTCGCATTAAGAACGGGGTCCATTCGTGTAGACGATACTCTCGGTGTGGCAACGCTGACGCCTGCCATCTCCAATACCTACACAGGTGACATTCATTAACGAGAACCTCGTATTAAGAACGGGATCCCATCTTGTAGACGATACTCTCTGTGTGGCAATGCCGACGCCTGCCATCTGCTATACTCTACACAGCGTATTGCTACGAATGGGGTCCCATCGTGTTGGCGATACTCGCGGCTTGGCGATGCCGACGCCTGCCGTCCTCTCTACTCTATGCAGCGTTTTGCTACAAACGCGTCATATTTATTATGCACACCGAACCCAACATCGCACATACTAATGGATGCTAATAATGCTGACCGTTCAGTTGTATCTCTATTCAACGCATGCTAAATACAATCATCGTCTGCCTCCACAAGATCCATATATTCCATATCCTCATCCTCAACCATGCCGTCATCCTCATCATCAACTATGTCCTCCTCAAAATCGGCTGTGTCATCCAGTGAATGCTCAGCGGTGCTATTCGCGTCGTCGCCATTGCTCCCTCCGAGGACAGCGGTTTGGACAACTACATTTTCATTGTCCTTGCTGTTCTCAACTCTGATCCTATGGCTGTCACTCCTGTGCGTTGCTACCAGTGGTCCCAAATCAAACTCCTCAGGTTCAGACTCATCATAGAATGCTTCCAACAGATCAGGGTCTAGTTCCAGGGTAGGAGCGGGCTCTACTACTGGTGTCGGTTCGTCCGCTGTCATCCCAGAGAGGCTTTTGGCCTTGAGCGTATGATGAATCGACTTCACAGCCTTTCCTCGTAGTCTAGAGTGAAGCCCATTCCATAGCGACATAAATACGCCATAAGATACTGTAGAAATAGTTGGCACTGCTCTTGGAGTATCAAAAACTACTTACTGCCATCATTTTTGAAATTGAAAAAATATATCCAACCACCTGTTTTGTGTTGGGCTTGCTGCAACCCAGAGCCCGATGGGGGCTCATCTCCACTCTTTTGCCACTCCTGTAGTGCGTGATGAAGTGTGGTAACCACGTAAATAATACGAGTAGAAGGCTGCTCGTCAAGCAACCAGTTGTAAAGTCCCAGGTATTGAACGCGTCGTTTGTTGAAGAAGTGCAGGTGGATGAATTGCGGGATTTGACTTGAGAAAAACGCAGTTACACGTCGCTAGGAATTGCATCAGACAGTTGGAGCGCCAAGGATGATAGACAGGGAATGGTAGCCTCTACCACAGGCAATACTTCTCGATCACAGTCCCTGTAGATGAATGTATAGTTTTGCAGCAATGCGTTGACCACGGCTAACAGCTCAGTAGCGCTCGAATGTGTGTTCAAGTTGAACAAGTCAGCAATGTTGTTACGTGCGGTGAAAATCCAACTGGATTGCATACTGTGGTAGGTATTCTTCATCTGTAGAAACCGCGCCCAACACATGCTATTAACAGCTAATCCAATGCCCCATAACGTATCAAGGGAGAGTGAATCATTGTATACATATCTGAGGTTATGCACCTGTGACAAGTTGAAGTCGACATCGAATCCTTTCTGCCTGTTGGCCTCCGGCCACAGCTTGGTAATAATCTAAAACGCGTGCATGTCAGCATGAATAGTGAACACAACGCCTGAAGTCTCATTCAACACTGACATCTAACACATCCTCACCGGGAACAATAAACGGGGATACTCTGTAGCAATGCTGCTCAATTCGTCGCTTTGCTGCTTGCAGCACACTGGCTAGTTCTAAACTTCCTGAATGTACCACACTTCGCGGTCCTGCACCTGTAAAGGATGCCACTGAACCTAGTTCCGATGATTGCGAAGGCGCCGGAAAAGATGTATTAGAAGTAGCGGTAGATGGTGGAGAAGAGTGGTTATGAATACGACCTCCTCTCAGCGAATTGGAGGTTACTCCGAGAGTGGGAACCGGTGGGTTCGAGGGCTGCTTTTACAGCGGAAGCCTATCCTGGGATGATTGAACACCTTGTCGCAAGGTTGAAGTTATTCCAGTAGTAGCGTCTGGCGCTTTCCTGATCTTTTTGCAAGATTTGTCATTGTTTAACGTCGAACCGGTTCTCTTACCGATTCGTGAATTGGAGCCCATAGCTAGGGTCTTCTCCACACCGCCCGATTTGACAGCCCAGTGAGGAGTCAGCATACCAATTGAAGTACGAAGTGATAAGACCTGAACGAGTCAATGGACAATGTGAGGGGTATGGATGGAAGAATGAACATTACGCTCAAAGAGGTGTTTCCTCTTCCCAGTCAAATACGAGGCTACCGTAATTTGAGTTGACTGGTGGTGGATGGCGTGGAGAAGAAAAGAGAAGAGATGGTAAATGATGTAAAGGAGAAAAGAGAAGAGACGGTGGGAGATGTAGAGAAGAGAAGATGGTATGACACGTAAAAAAGAAGAGAAGAAACAGTGGGTGATGTGCAGAAGGATAGTATCTGACATAAAAAAGAAAAGAGAAGAGACAGTGGGTGATGTAGAGAAGAGAAGAGAAGCACAGGTTGACTTCTTTTGATAGTGGGGAAAAAGCCATAGTAACCACTGTAGCTTTCCGCTAGTCTTGCCACAAACACCTTTTAACTGTCAAGATCTTACTTTGAGGTAGTCTTCCTCATGCCTGGTGTGGTATTCGTGGTCTTTACAATTTGCGCGGTATCGTTGTCTTCACGGCAGTCTTCCATACACCTGGCGTGGCATCGAGTTCTTCGAGGCAGGCTTCCTTATTCCTGGCGTGGGATTCATGGTCTTCACATTATGTGCGGTATCGTTGTCTTCGCGCCAGTGTTCCTAACGCTTGGCGCAGTATCATCACACCTTGCGTGGCATCGAGTTCGTCGAGGTAGTCTTCCTTACGCCTGGAGTGGTGTTCATAGTCTTTACTTCTTACACGGCATTGTTGTCTTCGTGGCAGTCTTCTGTACACCTGGCATGATATCGAGTTCTTTGAGGCAGTCTTCCTTACACCGTGCCTGGTATTCGTGGTCTTCATGTCTTGTGCCGTATCGTTGACTTCGCGGCAGTGTTCCTCACACTTGGTGCGGTATCGTCACGCCTTGCGTGGCATTGGGTTCGTCGAGGTAGTCTTCCTTACGTCTGGAGTGGTGTTCGTAGTCTTTATGTCTTACACGGTATTGTTGTCTTCGTGGCAGTCTTCCGTACACCTGGCGTGGTATCGAGTTCTTCGAGGCAGTCTTCCTTACACCTGGTGTGGTGTTTGTGGTCTTCATGTCTTCAGTAGCTAGTAGGTGGTATCCAAAAATAATCAAATCAAATAACATGCATGAAATAGTGAAAGCAGCGGTCAAAATATCTATTCCTGTCACACTGTACGGTATTTTGCCCCATATAAAATACAATTCAAATAAGTCTCCTTACCAACCCAAGCCGCTGCCACCATGTTCTTCGCCGCCCTTCTCTCCTGCAACCTCATCATGTACCCTGCTCTGATCGTTGTCACTCTTCGCGGTAGGGTTTCCATTTGGCCAAGGCCCTTAGATGCTTCCATACATGCACGGACAGAGGATCCTCTTTGAGACTGAGGTGGCAAGCCACATCGTCTAACGCCCTGAGCTACTCCTCCATCCGCCATCTAAGACGCTCGACACGGTGAATGGCGGATATCATGTCACGCCTCTAGTCCAGTGCGGCCCTCAGTCAAGCCAGTAGCAGGGGTGCCGCGACCAATGTACCCTGAGGATCTAAGGTTACCTGCGGACCTTGTGGAGGTGTATGACCCCTCCCATGGGTGGGGTCTTGGCGGAGGATCACGAGTACCCATGGCGGTCTTTCAACAGTGTCGAAGAAGGATTTCACAGTCCTGTCGGACCATAGAAGAGTGGTGTCATATTCTCCCAACACATAGGTGTGGCCCTTAATGCGTGCCCTCTGCTCTTGGACGGAATCTGTTATGCCGTCCACGTCCACCATTCCTGTCAGGTTGCGGGGTCGGAGCAGACATCCGTACATCGCACGGGGCTCCCGGTCGGGTGACAGTGTCTTCACCACCTGGAAAAGTGCCAGGAGGGTGAGACTGCCAACATTTGAGAAAATCCGGCTTGCAGCCAGGCCAAATGCATCGTACAGATCGTTTACACCATTGCGTGAGCTGTGGCCGCATCTGTCTGGGTCAATGATAACTGCCATAAAAGCATGCGGGCCGCTCCCACTTCCTCCAGGCATGCCGGTTCCCTGCGGAGCGTAGTCTCAGAATGAATAATAGCCCCTGCCTCCAACAGGTAAAAGGTTGATTGATGGTGGTAGTGGCCACAGAGGCAGTGCATCAGTATCCTGAGCTGCCATGGCACTATTCTTTGCGCGGCCTTTGCCCTTGTCGACGTAAGGATCAGGACGCTGTTCCTGGGAATGCACTTCTCCCAATGTAGCATAGCACAGCATCACTCTTTGCCCACTTCATCACTAAACCGCTTCGTAGGGGTAAAGCCAGACTTGTCTATCTGGGTGTTCGCCTTTGAGAAGCAGTTACGAAGGAACCATTGGAAGGCAGTCCACCATTCCGTCCATGGATCTTCCGCCATTGTGCTCAACGTTCGGAACTCCCACATTCCTTGGAATTGTCGGAAGTGCAGAAGGGTTGTTGCATTGCCAAAGAGGATGGTGTACATAAGTTCGTGGGCACTCTCGTGCTTTACTACTGTGGATCCAGACTGCCGTATCAACGTCCAGATGTACTCCTCCTGCAGAGCACGGGCCATGTACTATCGAACCGTAGGATCATATAAATCCTTGCCATCTTGGATAATGTTCTGTTTCTCCTGATGCCACGGATATAGGGCGTCATCATCTCCTTTCGTGGCGACTGTGTGACCTTTGGCGGCACCAGCTGCTGCGGCGACCCAGACGAGTCGGACGACTCTGACGACCATAACGACTCAGGCGCCTTTAGGTCACTCAACTTTCACTTTCGTGCCATGGCTGAAGGTAGGGCTGGTGTATTGGATGGGATTTGGAAAGCAGCATCAATTACTTTGGAAGTAGTGGAGGTTGGTGTTCCTATCGACAGCTTATGTAGAGCAACGGAGGTAGTTGATTTCGTATAGGTTTTGGACAAAGTAGGAATGGCAGGGCACATCTGGGGGGTTTATATAAGATAGATGGTATTGCGAGTCAAGTTGAATGGATGCTCTTCGAGGCGTAAGGAATAGCACTTTTCTGGCGGTATCGTCAGCAAACTGCACGGTAAGTGTCATGTTGAAGGGTACTATTAGACGGAATTGTACCTGCTATCCGGCATCGGAAATCACGATCCTTTCAGGTACTGTGCTTTACCAAGCAATCTACCCCACGTGTCAGAAACATATTGAATAAAGGGATTCAAAACGCCTAAAATAGTACCTGTCATGTATTGGAAATCGGATTCCTTTGTCCGGCATCGGCATTATTCTCAGAGCTTTATCTTACTGGGCAAACTGCATGTCTTGAGAGAATGGATACTCTTCAAGGCATATTGAATAACACCTGTCTGGTGTCGGAAATTGGGATCCTTTCCGACAACTTCCTGGCACTGTGTTTGACCGAGCAAGCTGCTCTGCATGTCAGAAACATAATGAATAAAGGGATTCAATATATCTAAAATAGCACCTGTCATGTTTCGGAAATCGGGATCCTTTGTCCAGTGTCAGCATTATTCTTGCCACAATGTCTGGTAATTGTTCAGCATTATCAGCCTATCTGGTGACAAGTGATGTAGTTTGGTACAGATTACCCGCTTAGTCAGTTGGTAATTATACTTTCACAGTCTCGTCGCCCCGCTTCAACAGGTGAACTAGCCACTTCTCCATACAACCTCAACACTCTCCACACAACCTCAACACTCTCCCCTCAACTGTGGCTATCCAAGTATCACCAACCATCTTCAACGCTCACCTTTCATGCCAGAGTTATATCATGGAAAGGTGTTGCGAACCTACTGTGTACCTACTGTTTTAGGTTCTTTGTGGTGCCCACATGGCTCCACAAACACATCACCAAAGATTATCCAGAATAGTGGTCACAACACCAGATCTCGAAAAAGTGAGCCGCCAACTCTGAGGAGGACGAAGATCAACCCACGAAGTACATACACTCTTCCTCACGTTCCTTCCCCCGGGATAGCAGTCCCAGTCACGAAGCCGACGACAATAATGGCACTTAACCCCTGAACGAACCCACGAACGAGCTAGTTGATGCCATCCTGACCATCCACACATACCCCAATGCCGGCCTACCCTGCGCTTACGTTCCTCGAACAGACGAATGCACACCTGCCAGCTGTGATCCATACTTCCCATTTGCCAACGAAGAAGAGTTCAACTTAGCAGAAATGGTAATAGTCGAGAAGTTCAGCATGAAGAGCATCCACAAGATGCTGAAGGACACTGTTGGGGTCAAGGATGAGATAAAGGCTTCGCTGAAGTCCAATTACTGCTTACGGCAGAAGATTGCGTATGGAGGACGGACTTGGAGCTTCCTCCTGGCGGATAAGCCACTTGGAAAATATCGTTTGGAACGTACAGCATGCCAAAGAGCCAATCAAATTCTGGCATTGAGATATCATCGAGTGTGCAAAGTGGCTTCTCAAGCAGCCAGCATATGCGGAACACCTTTCATACACTCCTCAGCATCGGTTTGAAGATGAGGGAAGGCGCATTTATGGCAAGATGCACACCGCAGACTGGTGGTGGGAATGGCAGGTTGGAACCTATCCTTGTAATCAGTACTACTCTCGGAGGTGTGTATGGGTTTCTGACAATTGTGTAGAGCTCCCTAGACGATGGTGATACGGTCGTACCGAAGATTTTCTTATCTGATGCAACGCACCTAACAAATTTTTCTGGTGACAAGAAAACGTGGCCGGTATATATGACAATCGGAAACCTATCCACCACTATCAGAATGGCGCCCTGCTACCATGGCTTCTTGTTAATCGCTCTTCTACCGATTCCGATTAAGATGCACGACGTTCCCATCTCTCAATATAATGCTCAGAAGGAGCACAATCGAATGATACAGCAACACATCTTATGTTATGTTCTTGGACCCTTAATGGATGTGGACTGCCGCGTATTCTACGCCCGATGTGCTGATGACTACTTCAGGTGCTGTGTTACATCACCCGCCACCTGGATCACAGACTACCCAGAACACTGAGACCTTCACAACATCAAGAATGGCATTTGCTACGGGTAGGAATGCCCACACGACGAAATGGTGAATTTCCTGTCAAACCTTATGAGTGTCGCGACCACACCCTGTACAGAATCGTCAGTGATACTAATAGTGCGGTGGCGAAGATACATCATACATGCCATGGGGTCCACCAAGGTTCGAATGTTCTCTGGTATCTTGACTGCATTGTCAGTGACCTTCCGAAACCCGACCTGTTGCATACAATGCAGCTGGGAATGGTGAAGCACCTCCTGAGATGGCTACAGGACTTCCTCAAGCAGCATAAACGTCTCGAGGCGTTCAATAACATCTGGCTGTTGGTACCACCATACCTCGATATCATGCAACCTCAGAAAGAAAATGGTGTCGGGTCGAGTTGGCAGGGCAAGGAGATCAAAATCATGTCTTGGTTACTTGTTGGGGTGTTACGCTGTGCTCTACGAAATCCATCCTCTTCCCAACGTGGGATTTTCAATGAGGCAATCGAGTGCTGCTGAGCTCTCGTGGAGTTCTACTTCTATGCTCAATACAAATCCCATGATGAAGAGACCTTGGGACTCATGGATAAGGCACTGAAACACTTTCACACCTTTAAGTGTGTCTTTTGCCAATTCCCGGTCACTAAGAAGGTAACCGACCAGGGCAAGGAGCGTCAGAAGACGTTGATGGAGCAGTGAGATTCGGCGATGCAAGGAAAAGTGGGTACCGAGCAGGAAAGGCTATGCAAAGAGTGTCAGACGTTTATCAACGCTGAAATGGTTGAATACCACAAGGAAGGCAGTGATTTCAAATTTCCCAAGATTGGTCAGCTGCTTCATTTCGGGGAGCAGATACGACGCTATGGATCTCTCAAGCAATGGTCTACCGAGACCGGAAAAAGTTCACACCATACTCAACTAAAGGATCTGTACAACAAATTGAACCAGTGGGACAATGTCTACAGTCAGATGATCGAATACTACCAATGGAGCAACGCATTTACGATACGGAGGCTCAATATGGCAGTGACGAGAATTGCAGCGACGAGAGGTGACAATGTCAAGAGTGGTCAAGATGCCATCGAAGATTCTCTAGCTGGCGTGAAATTTACTTCTGAGCAAAGCTCCTCGAGGCAGAGAAAGATCATCACCTTCGCTACGCTACTCGAATCTGTACATGACGGCTCCCATCATAACGAGCTACGCCAGGGTACGAATAACTTCCTTCTTTCCCGCAAGATCCAAATTAGTCGCGAAGACCTGCTTCAGTGTGGGGTAAATGTCTATCAGGGAATACGAATCCCGCTCAGCAATATGTACGGTGAGCAGTTGACCCAATACGTTCGATGCACGGGAGAAAAGTCCTAGTACTGTCAACCAGCATGCCACGACTGGCTATGGGTCAAGGCTTCCAACCAATGCGAGGATCAAGAACCAGCATATGGCACGCTTTGGGGACATCTGCTGTACTGTCTTTTAAAGCTGTTCAAGCTTTCTGCTGAAGGAGGACCCTTTTGGTATGTGTTTGCCCAAACAACGACCCTGGCGGCGGGGGGTACGCCTGAAAGAGCATCCAGCATGGTGAAAGTGATCAAACCTACGACAAGTAGTGGCTACACCGTGCTCAGCAGTGATAAAATTGGTGGTGCAGCGTATCTGATTCCGAAGGAGCCAGACTGCTCCGGAATAAAGAATAAAGGATGGTTGGTGAACAGCCACATTGATTTAGCTACATGGAATGAGGTTTACTAGCCACTGGGAGCACATTTCTCCTCGTATTAAAAGATTGCTGAGATTTGCATGTACACAGTGAACATCTTGTGTTGTATTATGTCCGTACAACTACATAGCACTAAATGCCATACGTCGAGTATTAAATTAATGGCCGAGAGTTATATATTGCCAGAATGACAGATTGAGTGTACTTAAAGCAAATGATTCATTCCCTTTTCTACATTTGAATGAAGATTACGTATGTACGCCACGTGGATAGTAGACGCCCGCCCAGACGTAGTGTTCGAACAGAAGTTGCAATGGTACTTTATGTGGATAGTGGATACCCCACCAGAGGTATCGTCCAAACGGAAGTTGTGAAGATTCTCTGCATGGATAGTAGACACCCTGCCAGAGGTAGTGTTCGAATGGAAGTTGTGATGGTACATTGTGTGGATAGTGGACACCATGCCAGAGGTAGCATTGGAACGGAAGTTGCGAAGATTCTCTACGTGGATAGTAGATGCCATGCTAAATGTAGCATTCGAACGGACCTGCTGCGTGGAGACAATATTAATTTCACTTTTCTATGTTCTGACGGAAGTAACAAACTTACTCTGCATGGATAGAAGATGCCATGCCAAATATAGCGTCCGAACGGAATTTGCGATAGTACTTGGCGTGGATAGTAGACAATCCGCCGGACATAGTGTTCCAATGGAACTGCTGCATGGAAAAGATATTACCTTCTCATTTAGACGTTCTGGCGGAAGTAACAGACTTACTTTGTGTGCATAGTAGACACCCCGCCAGAGGTGGCATTCGAATGAGAGCTGCGTATGTACTCCACATGGATAGTATACGCCATGCCAAAAGTATCGTCTGAATGGAAGTTGCGATAGTACTTGGCGTGGATAGTAGACACCATACCAGACGTAGCATTTGAACGGACCTGCTGCGTGGAGAAGATAATACTTTTTCTTTTCTACATTCCAACGGAAGTAACAAACTTACTTTGCGCGCATAGTAGACGCCATGCCAGACGTACGTAGCGTTTGAATGGATCTGGCGCCTGGAAAAGATAATATCTTCTCTTTTCTACGTTTCGACGGAAGTAACAAACTTACTTTCCGTGCATAGAGTACGCCCCACCAAAGGTAGCGTTCGAACGTATAATCTGCGTGGATAGTTGATGCCTCGCCATATGTAGCGTTTAAATGGCTTCTCTGCATGGATAGTTGACGTCTCGCTAGAAATAGTATTCCAACAGATGCACAGTGTAGACAGGCAATGTATGCTAGATGTAGTATTTGAACGCACGTCGTAAGGGTGCTCTCCATGGGTAGTTGATGCCTTACCAGAAATAGCATTCCAACGGATGCACGGTGTGGACAGGCGATCTATGCCAGATATAGCATTCGAACGCAGGTCGCAAGGGTACTCTCTGTGGGTAGTTGATGACTTGCCAGATGTAGCGTTCGAACGGATACCTTACGTTGATAGTAGTCGCCTTGCCAGACATAGCATCCAAACGGATACTCTGCGTGGACAGTTGACATCTCATGAGATCTAGCATTCGAACGGATACTCTGTGTGGATAGTAGACGTCCCGCCAGACACAGTGTCTGAACGGAAGTTGCGAAGATTCTTTGCGTGGATAGTGGACACCTCGCGAGACATAGCGTCCGAACGGATACTCTGTATAGACAGTTGACATCTCGCGGGATCTAGTGTCCGAACGGATACTCTATGTGCATAGTGGACACCTCGCCAGTTGTAGCGTCCGAACGGATACTCTGTGTGGACATTTGACATCTCGTGAGATCGAACATTTGAACAGACACCTTGCGTGGATAGTAGATGCCTCGTCAAAAGTAGCGTTTGAACGCGAGTGGAGAAGACACTCTGCGTGGATAGTAGTCGCCACGCGCAACTTCCAACGTGAGTTGCGAGGGAGCACTGCATGGATAGTAGACGCCTCGCCAAAAGTAGCATTTGAACGAATACTCTGCATGGACAGTTGACATCTCGTGAGATGTAGTGTTCGAACGGATACCCTGCGTGGATAGTTGAGGGACGCCAGGCATAGTATCCAAATGCAAGGCTACCTAGGGATTACGACGAATGCGTTGAACACATTCCAGCAAGAGATTGCGCGCTACCATACGTTCCAATGCTTTCAACGCACCTAACGCAATGCTGCGTTCCAACGCAAAAAAATTTTTCCTGATGTATGCCCAAAGACCACGAAAAGTCCGCAGTTCAATGTAGGGGAAATACCTCAAATGATAATCCCAAGAAGACCTCTGACATATTTCAAAGGGATAGGCGTCAAATCAATACCCTTGATGATAGCAAGGAGATGGGTACGGGTTCTTACTACTCAGGTAGTTGGGCTGAGCAGTCGTCTTCAGGAGATGAACCAGATCAGCAGGAGGTACACGATAGCTCAGATGATGATTTGTATACTGGAGGACCACAGACAAGAGAGGGAGGATCTGCAAAGGGAGAAGGCAAGGAGAAAAAAGGCAAGAAGTAGAGGTGATGGAGCATCCCTCTACTTGAGAGTGAGAAGCAGCAACTTTGTACTTGACCGATCTCAATACGCGTAAAAATATTGATTGCCAAAATGATTTATGTTTCAATGCAAAAGTTCAGACTTCTCACTCTAAAACCTGCCCAGCCTACAGCTTAATGGATCCTGGGGCATCCCACTGTTACATCAACTCAAATTATCCAAGAAATCTAGGTCTACAGATCCGATCAGCAGGACGAATGTCAGTCATGACAGCAGGTATCAAGCACCCACCTACCTATTGACATCAAGTTTGGTTGAAAGCACGGATACAAAGAATTACCAGAAAATATACCGATATTTCAGCATGGTTTACACTCTTTGGCCTTAAGGATGTATATGACTTGATTGTGGGGAAGAACTGGTATTCAACAACACGTCATTTGGTGGACTCCAATAGTGTCCTTCATCTTCTCAATGCAGATTGGTCATCACTCACCGTCGGTCGACCGGCATTTATTCCATGGCTGTCTTGGACAGGCCTTCGACCACATCAGCAACAGTATTGTGAAGTTCAGAGTTGTTGCACCGCGATTGCAAAGGCAGCCAATATCAACTTGATTTATGCAGAAGAGACTGAATGGGCAATGAAATCAACCGAAAAACCTGATAGTGATAGTATTTTTGTGATTGATATTCACCAATGACTGTCAGTGGATAACAAGAGAGAGGAGAATCTTTCCATTCTTGCAGACCTTGGCAAGTGGAGGGCACAAATTTGGCAAGACTTCCAGGATCTATTCCAACCACCGAATAGTGTTCCACTGCCAGGAGCAGATGTCTTCCATATTCTGACCGATCCAACTGCAAAAATTCCACACTGTCAATCATATCGAATGACCCCTGCCGACCAAGATACATTCAAAGAGCAGATCAAGAAACTTTTGGCCAATGGATGGATTACCAATTCCCACTTCTGATACGCAGTACCAGTCATCTTTGTAAACAAGCCAAATGGAACCTAATACATGTGTGTTGATTACTGCAGATTGAACAAATTACGGTTAAAGATTGGTATCTACTACAATACATCGATGATATTGTTGACAAACTTCATGGTGGACAGATTTTCACCAAGTTGGATCTGACTAGTGGTTAGCATCAAGTACAAATACATGTGGATGATTGCCACAAGATGGCATTCATTGCACCTAAAGGTTTCTATGAATACAAGGTAATTCCGTTTGGACTTGCAAATGCACCAGCTGCATTCATATGTCTGATGCATTAAATCCTCCATCCACATCGACGATATGCAATAGTATATCAGGATGATGAATTGATATTTTCAAAAACGCTTGCCGAATACAACGTACATGTCGAGGCAGTACTTCGTCCATACATTGTGTGCATTTACATCTCAGCGACCCAAAATGCATTTTCGGAGTATTGGCAACCTCTTTTGTTAAATTTAAGGTCAACTGATATGGAATTCATACAGAAGAGAAGAAAGTGGCAGCGGTATGAGAATTGCCAACTTCCCATTCACCTTCAGCACTTCGCTCATTTCTGAGATTGGAGGGATACTATCAGAAATTTGTTTCAAAATTTGCCCATCATGCGAATCTCCTCTACCAGCTTGCAACTAAACCAAAGGATGAATTTTGCTGGACGTCCAGACACCAACTCCAATTTGAGGATCTGAAACAGGCTTTCATGTCAGCACTGGTGTTGGCAACACTTAATCCAGATGCTAACTTTATTCTCCGAACCGATGTATCAGATACTGCGATTGGTGGAGTACTGGCTCAAAAGCTGCAATTTGAAGGGAAGATGGTGGAACAGCCACTCGGATTCTTTTCACGGAAACTTCATTCGGTGGAAACCCGATACCCTGCCTATGATCAAGAATTACTGGCAATTAATGCAAATCTGGAGCATTGGGCATGTTATATTCACAGTCGACACCATATGACAATTTACACCGATCATGCCGCTCTTCAACACATCCTGAGTCAAAATAAGCTGTCAAGCCACCAATGGCACCATCGCGATAAACTCCAGCAATACAACTATGACATCAAATATTTCCCGTGTGATTCCAATACGGTTGCCAATGCACTGAGCTGAATTGTATACACTCAACAATCAAGTCCGGAATCAACTCCATCTCTTTTGAACGTTGTCGAGCTCAGGATATCAGCTTTCAATGATGGGCACGAAGATGTCTGTAGGGGATACACTGAGAGTTTGATCTTTGGTCCAGTTTTGAAATACCTAAGTGCAGATGGTACGACAATTCCCAAGACGAAGAAGGAGCGAAGAATAAGTGAAAGAGCAAAGTCTTATTTTCTTGAGGATGGTCTTTTATATCACAAACTGTCAGGAGGAAAACTTTGTATTCCGGACAATCTGCGAACAGAGGATATTCAGAAAGCCCATGATACTATTCTCGGAGGTGGCCATACAGGAATCGAAAAGACCATTCCCGCAGTTGCCTCTCACTTTCATTGGCCTATGATGACAGATCCACTTCCCAATTGGGTACATGGATGTGATGTTTGTCACTGAATCAAACACAAGTATGCAAAACCATACAGACTTCTTCAGGTGTTACCGACTCAATTGGAATGAGCCGAATGGGTTAAAATCGATTTCATCACCTAGCTGCCTACATCCAAGTCTGGATATGACACGGTTGCAACTGTGATTGATCTATTGACGAAGAGAACCTGCTGGATTCCAGTTACGGAAGCCGATTTAACTGCGGAGACATTTGTAACTGCCTTCATCAATGGATACGTTCAGATGTGAGGACTACCTGTTTCTATTGTGTCAGATCGAAATGCCAGACCACATCCAGTTTCTGGAAATCTCTGTGTTCACAGCTTGGTATTAAACTGCGGATGTCAACAGTGTATCACCCACAGTCAGATGGACAAGCCGAAAAAGCCAATGCCATACTGAAGACCTTCTTGAAGGCATATATCACACAACTGGAAAATGCTACGAATTGCGATCAACTGCTCCCATTAGCCAAATTCACCTACAATGCAGCCTAGCACAAGAAAATTGGAATGTCACCATTTCAAGCAGATATCAGTTATATCCCAAGACTATCATTGGATTAACTGACTCCTGGACCTTTCATACGGAACTCCGCTTCTGAAACCACCTACACTGAGAATTTGTGAAGACCTTACTGATGCTTCGCGAACGAATGGAAGCGACCCAGTTGGCAATGGTGACAGAAATGAACGAACACTGACAACAACACCCATTCTGAGTACGAGACAAGGTGTTTCTTGATACACGTCTTCTTCCAGTTGGTTGCGCCTATGTCACGGTGTCAAGATCCTGTCTCCCTACTCTGTGCTGCTCGACAGGCGACATAGGGTGGGTGGTATCCGGTCCTTGTCCTTTTCTGACTGGGCCCGGCATGGTATTGTTGCAGTATTCGGCTTCACTGTGGCGGTATCCTGCTTCGCCCTTATCTCTTCAAGCCCAGTGTGGTATCGTTGCGGTATTCGGCTTCACTGTGGTGGTATCCTGCTTCGCCCATATATCTTCACGCCCGGCATGGTATCGTTGTGGTATTTGGCTTCGCTGTAGCAGTATCCTGCTTCGCCCTTATCAATTACTAGTTCTTACAGGTGGTGGTCGCAGCCCTGGGTCACGGAGGTAGAGAGAGAGGTCTGTGATGATAGATAATAGATTGCATGGAGAAAGAATCTCCAGACTAGCTACTGTACCCTTCCTTTATACTTTTCTGTTCCTCTGTGGAATTATAGCTTGCCCGTAACACTGACACAGTTCCTCCTCATCATGACTCCATCGCTGCGCCCAAGGGAAACACATGATCGCATTCATCCGCCGCGTGGCCAACACTCTATCCGTGGCAACAGGAGAAAAGGCACACAAGCAGTAAGGAACAGAGAAAGAACGCGCAAGCATAACCAAAGGGAAACACATTCGTAATGATGACAGGAGAAAGGACGCACAAGCATACCCAAACGGAAACAAAGGAGAAGGATCTAGACCGGCTGGGGGTCAGGTCTGACGGATATCGCTACCAGAGTGATATGATCGAGCAAGGTGCCTAGGCGCGGAGGATGACCACTGCTGCGGTAGTGGAGATGAGGAGGAGCCATAGACTGGCAAGGGTGATGGCAGCACCAGCCACGGCACCCAGAAGCCTGTCACGCCAGATTCGTGACAGTACGCCCCCTGTCCAGACTGAAGCTCCGGCAAGGTCAGGCCGGGTCTTTGTGGTGTGGTGGCGGATGGGGGTGCGGTAGATGCGGATGGGGTGGCTAGCCTGCTGCTGGGCTTGGATTTGTTCATTCATTCGTTGCTGTTTGGTGATGATGATTTCCAGGGTGTGGGTCATTCTTTGGAGTTGCCGTTGGTCGGCATCATGAAAGTCATTCATACGCTGCGCGAGCGTTTGCTGTACCACATGGTTGCGGCAGTTATCCTGGGTGGTTGTTTCATGTATCATGGTGACGATTTCACCCAGGAGGGTGATTTGCTCGTCCTGTAGCGTGGCAGTTGGTGTGGCGTCTGGGCCTTCCAGGTCTTCCTCGGGTGGTGTGATGTCAGCCAGGGGTTCCCATGGGGCTGCCGTGCTGCAGCGAAGGTGGTGGTTCTACATATTTACTAGGAACTGGCAGTCGGAACAGACTCGCTTTCCTCAGTACCAGTCTGTGCAGGCCTTGGCGGGATTGAGACGTCGTTCATGGGTTACATCAAGTAGTTCTTCGGGGTGTGGGAGCGGGCAGTCACAGGTATGTACCCAACGGCGACAGCACTGGTTCTGGTGGGGGTAGTAATTGTTGACTTTTATCTGGCGATGGGTGTGGCAGTAGTCGTCATAGCAGGCAGTCCAATGGAGGGAGGTGTGGTCATTGATGTGGGGTTGGCCTATAGTGGATAGTGGCAGGAAGGGGGCTGTCGGTGGGGGGGCACCCCATCTGTTGGTGGTGGGAGTTTGGGCGGTAGTCCATTCGTTGTTTTGTTCGATCGGGGTGAGGTTGTTGTCAGCGAAGCTCCAGCCTTCATGGGTGTCAACAGTGGCGGTAGTAGACATGCTAGTTGGTCGGTGCTGGCTTCTTGGGGTATTTTTCGTGGAATTGGCAGATGACGTCGGGTGAGTTTTCGAAATTTCAGGCTGAATACCAGGTACGGTCGGGGTCGTAGAAACCGGTCCGCTTGACTTGATACTGGATTTGGTTTCTGTGGCGTTGGGAGTCCAGGATTTCTTCTACTTCCCACTCCTGCTGTTCTTGGATAATAACAGGAGGGGGTGGTGGCTGGTTGTCTCTGGGGATGGGTTCTGTACTGGCTATGGATTTGAGGAGGCTGATGTGGAAGACTGGTTGGATTTTGACAGTGGCCAGGAGGTCCCATTTATATGCTTGGGACCTGACCTTTTCAAGGATGGTGTATGGGCCTATCTGCTTGTCATCCAGCTTGTTCGAGGGTCAGGTAGTTCGGATGTTCTTTCTTCTGAGCCAGACCTTGTCACCTGGGCTTAGTACTGGATCCGGGTGTCGTGTCTTGTTGGCTTGCTCTGCTTGAGCCATTTATGCTTCTTTGATTTCTGCTCCAAGGCCTTCGTGAAGCTTCCTCAATGCCTCAACATATTCTGATACTTCCGGTGTTTCTTTGTTACATGTACCGAGATCCGGCATGAATCAAGGGTGATATCCATAGTTGGCAAAAAAGGGGGTTATTTTTGTGGTTGCAGTTTGGGTATTGTTGTATCAGAATTCGGCAATTGGCAATAGTTTCTCCCAGTCGTCCTGCTGATAGTTGCAGTATGCCCGGAGATATTGCTCAATGGTGACATTGGCTCTTTCCATTTGTCCGTCCGTTTCTGGGTGGAAGGCTGTGTTAAAGTTCCGTGATATCCCAAGTACTTTCATTACTCATTTCCAAAAGTCCGAGGTAAACAGGGACCCTCTGTCTGATACGATACTGCTTGGTTGTCCATGGGGTCTGATTATCTGTTGGAGAAAATGGTCGGCTAGATCCTTGGGGTCTGTTGTGCCTTGACATGCTACAAAATGCCCCATTTTTGTCAGCCAGTCGATGATTACCCATAGCACATCCTTTCCATTGCTTGTGGGGAGTGTCGTGATGAAGTCCATTGATATCGCATCCGAAGGTCGGTGCGGCAGTTCTAGCAGTCTGAGTAATCAGAACGGCACATGTCGGATTGGTTTGATTCGCTGGCAGGTGTCACAGTGGTTGACATATCTGTGTACATACTTTTGTTGTTCTGGCCAGTATAAGTTTCGGCTAATGAGTTCCAGGGTTCTTACTCAGCAGAGGTGTCCCACAGCTTACTGATCGTGATGGTCTCTTAATATGCGGAGTCATAGTTTGTCGTTGTCAGGGATCCATATGAGGCCGTCGTACATTAAGAGCCCCTTGTTTTCTTTGCATTGTCCTAGTGCGATCTTTCCGTCATAGGTAGTCCAGCTCACCTTTTTCCTCTGGATTTCTTGGATCTCTTTATCTGCAGCACTTAGAGTCCGGATTTCATTCAGGAGTTCCTTGTCTATTTTGAGGTTGATGGTTTCCATTGTATTGGCCTGGAGTGTTTCGAATGCTTCCTCAGGTAACAGGATTCGACCTTGGTTCTGCCGATTCTTCATATCCTCTTCCCAGGGAGTGTCTCCTGACTCTCTAGAGAGGATGTCCGACTTCCCTGCTAGTTTCCTGGGTCGATGCTTAATCAAGAAATCATAGTTGGACAGCCGCTCGCCCCACTGGGCTTGCCAAAGGTTCAGGTCTTTCTTTATTTTCCAGTATTCCAGGTTTTTGTGATCGGTCAGAATCGTGATTTTTGGTCCTGTTGTTTTGCAACAAGTATCCCATTTTTGTAGCGCATCTACAAATGCCAGCAGTTCTTCGTTGTGCATATCGTAGTTGTGCTCCAGGTCCTTGAGTTTTCGGGAGTAGTATGCTACAGGGTACAAGATTCCATTCTTGTTGGGTTGTGAGCAGATTGCTCCTATGGCGTAATCTGAGGCGTCTGTTTTGATTGTGATGGGTCGTTCCGGGTTGAAGTGTTGTAGTATTGGTTCCATGGTCATTGCTTCCTTGAGTGTCTCAAATGCCTCTTGCTACTTGTTACCCCATTCCCATGCTTTTTCCTTCCTTGTCAGGGAGGATAGAGGCATCGTAATTTTGCTGTAGTCTTTGATGAACCGTCGGTAAAAGTTGGCGAAGCCCAAGAAGCTTCGCACTCCTTTGACGTTTGTTGGTTCCTTCCAGTCTTTGATTGTCCAGATTTTTTCTTCATCCATTCTTAGTCCTTGTGGTGCTATAACATATCCCAGATACTCTGTCTCCGTTGTGTGGAATTCGCATTTTGATGCCTTCACCATTTATCCGGTGTTTTGTACTCGTGTGAGTATTGCCCGGACATGTTCCTGGTGTTCCTCTTCATTCTGCGAAAACACTAAGATGTCGTCCAGGTAGGCTACACAGAAGATGTCTACATAATCGCTTAGGATCTTGTTCATCCACCATTGGAATGATGTAGGTGAGTTGGTCAGGCTGAATGGTATGACGCAATATTCGTACAGGCCATAGTGAGTTCGAAATGCTGTTTTCCACATGTCCCCTTTTGCTATTCGGAGGTTGTAATATGTGTCTCGTATGTCGAGTTTAGTGTAGATTGTCACGCTGGATAGTTGGCCGAGGGATTCTCCAATTAGTGGTAATGGCATCCAATCCTTGATTGTGATCTTGTTTAACTGTCGGTAGTCTACACAATGGCGTAGTCCTCTGTCCAGACAAAATGTATCGGCGCCCTGGCCAGGGAGGTGGATACCTGGATCCATCCTCACTTTTTGTTGATTTCTAGGTATTCTTTGAGGGTCTTTATTTTTTCGTCGTTCAGGGGTTGCATGGGCTCATATGAGGGTATCTTTCCTTCCTCTAGTGGGATGTGGTGGTCCTGAACGCAGTGGGGCAGAGGTGCTGCAGGTTCTTTTTCGGTGAAGTCCTCGAGGAACTCGTGATATTCTGACGGAATGTTTGGTTTTGCTCTATGTCATGAGGTTTCCTTGATTTGGTCGATTACTGTCTGGCATACCTCCCATGCGTCTGTTTCGCCAAGCTCCCAGTTTCCTTCTTCTGGTATTTTCTTATAGTATTGTTCAGTGGCCTTCTCTTCCGGATTTGTGTTGGCTTTTGGTGAGCTGGGTAAGCATTTTTCGGCGCAGTGGTCTGAGTGAAATCTCATTGTGATTTTTCCATCCTATCACAAGATCCTGGAGCTTGAGCCATGGGAGCCATAGGATGATTGGGGCGTTTCCAATTGTGATACAATGTAGCCAGATCTCCTCCTCGTGAAGGTTGATAGTAAGGTGTACTTGAGAGTTGTGGGTTACCAGCCTGCTGGCAACCTCGCTCCCATCCACTGTTAGTACTCATCGCGGTGTCGCTTTTGATTGCATTGCTATTCTGTTAGCTTGGGCATAGGCCTTGTCAAAGAAGTTTTCGGATGCACCACTATCGACCAGAGCTGTGGTAGCGTGTTCCCCTCTGTCCCTTCCTTGGATTTTGACTTTGATCATTATTTTCTCTTCTCGGTCATAGTGGGTGGTTCGTACTAGGTATGGTGGTTCTTCTTCTGCAACTGGCTTCTCCCCCAGACGACTGTTGCCGGCATCTATTCCCGAGGGCAATCATTTCCTGATGGTTCTTCTTCGGTGGTGTCTTAGAATGTGGCTTCTGTAGGTCTGTTTGGTTTCTTCCACGGGATTCTTGTCTTCTTGATTTGGGGGCACTCCCTTGCGAAGTGTCCCTTTTTCCCGCAGTTATAGCATTCGTCTGTGCCTGTTCGTCAGAATCAGTTCTGGGGTCTTTGTGTGAATCTGACGCGTTGGGTGGCATCTAGGTCCATTGGGTCCCCCACGGGTACTGGCAGGGGTTCTTTTGTGTGTAAGTGGAATCGGACTTCTGTGTTGGTTGCGGGTTTCCGGCTGAGGAATCTGGGGTTGCATAAGCAGCTATCAGTTTTGATGGCGGCAGTCGTGTAGTCCACCAGAACCCTGGTTGGTGTTTCGCTCATGACTAGGTGTTGCTTTACCTCTGGGTATAGCCAATCCTGAAATAGAGCAATGTACACATTGTCTGTGTATGGGAGATCCACCTTAATTTGCTGGAATTCCACCCAGTTGTTAGCTGCTGTTTGACTTCCCTGTTGTATTTTCTGGAATTTTTCGAATGCTATTTCCTTGGCATCTACTTGGCTGAAAGCATGCTTCATGTTGGTTTTCAGTTCCTCCTATGTTAAGTTGATTCCTCCTTCCTGGTTGAGAAGTGTTTCCACCCAATTCCATGTCACCCCTCAGAGTAGGGAGGATGCGTATCCCGTCTTTTTCTCATCGTCGTCGAATTGGTTCCCTTCTGTTCTGAACTTCACCTCACACTGAGCCAAGAATGTTTTGAATTTTGCTTTTTCTCCTACGAACGGTTCGGGGTCCCAGAGCTTTGGGTAATTGTTCTTCGGCGGTCTGTCGTATGCTGCTAAGAGAGTTTGCAGCATTTCCACTATCTGCAGGTAAGGTCTGCTTCCCCCCATGCCTGATCCTTCCGCCATTCTTCTAGGGTGTTCTGGTGACTAGGGTGTCTGTGGTCTCGATTGTGGTTCCAGTGTCACGGGGCTCAGGGTTCACTGGTCATCAGGGACTTCCCTAAATTCTTGGAGGTTGAGGGGGTTCTTGGTGTCTTCATCGTAGGACTCCACTATGTGCATTACCTTGCTCCGTCAGGTGTCGATTTGGAGATGCAATCTAGTAGTGTCAAGATCCTGTCTCCCTAGTCTGTACTACTCGACAGGCAACATAGGGTGGATGGTATCCAGTTCTTGTCCTTTTCTGCCTAAGCCCGGCATGGTATCGTTGCGGTATTCAGCTTTGCTATGGCAGTATCCTGCTTCGCCCCTATCTCTTCACACCCGGCATGGTATCGTTGTGGTATTCGGCTTCACTGTGGCGGTATCCTGCTTCGCCCTTTTCTCTTCATACCCGGTGTGATATTGCTGCCGTATTCGGCTTCACTGTGGCAGTACTATCCTGCTTCGCCCCTATCTCTTAACGCCCGGCATGGTATCATTGTGGTATTTGGCTTATCTGTGGCAGTATCCTGCTTTGCCCTTATCTATTACTAGTTCTTGCAGGTGGTGGTCACAGCGCCGGGTCACGGAAGTAGAGAGAGAGGTCTTTGGAGAGAGATAATATGCAACTTCAATCCATTGTGCTTTACACTACAGGTAATATGCACTCCTCCCACCGCACCACCCCCGTGGGGCTCCCGTCTTTCCAATAGTTGCCCGCCTCCTCCTGCTAGCCTACGAACAGTCCCTCTGGGATCGGACCACCCTCTCAGTACCCATCTAGCTATGGCGCGAAGCACAAAGTATACAGGCCCAGGCTCGCCTTCTAGTCATCTCAAAGGAAAAGAAGAAGCACCAAGGAAAAACAACAACCTAAGGAAAAAGGAAAAGGTGTGTGGCCGTGCATGCCGGAGCCCGCGACTGTGTGGTGGGTTGGTCGTGCGTGCCGAAGCCCACAACCGTATGGTTTGGTGGTGATTAGGTCGGGGCCGTCAGTCACCAGGTGGTGCTGTTTTTGGCGTTCGGATGTGCCGGGGCACTCGATTGCCGGTGGTGTTTGGGGCAGTGTGGGCTGTGGCCAACAGCTGCTGGGTGGTGGTGGGCCATCGGGAGCATACGCGGATGTTTGCAGCCATCGGGGGAGGGGTTGGATTGGGTCGTTGGCCGTATGCGCTGGGCATACAAGCGCCAGGGGGCCTGGTCGATTTGCGAGCCGAAGCCCACGACCACTGGGCATCATGGTGGCGGTTTACGCAAGCTGAAACTCACGGCCGCCGGGTGGTGGTGGGCCGGTGGGTATGTGTGTTGGTACGTGCAGCCGCCTGGGGGGGGTTGTGGTTGGTGGCTGGCAGCCAGGACAGGGGTCCTGCTGTAGCCGAGGTGTGGGTGGGTGTGGGCTTGGCTGACTTTTCAGGGTCAAAGCCATGCCCCTGGGGTTTTTGAGGAGGGGTCTGGTCGCGCCGACGCAAAAGACGCGACCAGAGAGAAGTTGTCGTTTTCTGTCCCACGAGTGCGACAGGGAAAGAAAGCGTTGGATCTGTCATGATACTGCGACAGAGGAAGTGTTGTCGATGCCCGCGGCCATCAGAGGTAGACTCTGATGGCCGTGGGGAGAAGATGTTGTTGTTGCACTTGCGGAAGGTTGGTGGTGTTGGAGAGGATAATGGATTGCGTGGAGAAAGAATCTCGAGACTAGCTACCGTGCCCTTCATTTAAACTTTTCCGTTCCTCGGTGGAATTACAGCTTGCCCGCAAGACTGACACAGTTCCTCCTCATCATGACTCCATCACTGCGCCCAAGGGAAACACATGATCACACTCAGCCACCGTATGGCCAACACTCTATCCGCGGCAACAGAAGAAAAGACACCCAAGCAGTAAGGAAGAGAGAAAGGATGCGCAAGCATAACCAAATGGAAACACATTTGTAACGCAGTCAGGAGAAAGGACGCAGAAGCATACCCAAATGGAAACAAAGGAGAAAGATCTAGACCGACCGGCAGTCAGGTTTGAGGGATATTGCTACCTGAGCGATATGATCGAGCGATGCGCCTAGGTACAGAGGATAACCGCAGCTGCAGCAGCGGAGTCGAGGAGGAGTCATAGCCTGGCCAGGGTGATAGCAGCGCCACCCGCAGCACCCAGGAGCCTGTCACGCCATATTTGTGACACACAACACACGAACATACTGAGTAGCAAACCAACCCCCTTCAGCTATTCTGTTGTAAATTATGACTAGAATTTTACGAGATTTTTATCGCATCTCGGGCAATTTGAATCCACACCCGGCTCACACATACTGTCCGTTTGATTCGATGTGACTAAATATTGCTGTGCGGCAAATTCAACAACAGTAACAGACGGTAGCACTGATCCCCTGGGACTGACTGGGACTGCAGCATATCACGTGTCACAGCACGTATTGACAGAGACCACGAATGGTGGACGGACTGCAGGAAATGGCTAGTGCAACAGGCAGCAGCTGAAAAGCCTCTATGGTCTGCCAGAAATGGATGCCATTCGGCTGACTAAAATAAAAGGGAATAAACATCACTGATATCAATCACTTTTATCCAGGAGAGCGATGGCATGATACGCTGCAAGCGTCACCCCAGGTCAATCACCAAGAGAGTTGAAGCACACCAAGGACTACGAAATCACAAGAGAGCTACAGCACAAAAGAGCTCATGCCACCCGCTACCCATCTTGTGTGTATGGGAAGAGTGAGAAGGGCATATTGGCAGGGGGCCTCAGCAGCGGTAGCTCCCATCCTGGGGATCTAACTCTTTTCCCTACGCCCTTCACTCCTGTTTCCAGTCCTGCCATTCCAACTGCACTCGCCCCAGCCTTGTCTTCTGTGGCAACCAGTCTTTCCAACATTGGTACCCACTACATACTGGAGTGGATGTCAGGTACCAGCTGGCCGCTCCTCCTGTCTGCATGGAGGCGCACCGCGTTGCTACCCTACAGGGCCTGGGAAGCCATAAAACTCACCCTGCAGCAATGCACTGAAGAAAGGAATCGGGATCACACAGAAGGTGATCTCTTCGCCAATAGATTGGAAGCAGTCTGAGTATGTAGTGTAGGGTTACTGGCAGACTGTCACATCTGAAATACTAAAGAACAGCATTGGTGGGTCATACAGACAGGCTTGAATAACATGTGATGTCCCCCACACCCTCAAACTAGAGGAAGAAGAGTGAGCTTTGTGTGATGTTCTCACCTTTTGGAGGGAAATTGTGGTCAATTGAAGACATTAAAATTCATGCATTGGAATCTGCATCAAAACTTCTTCAGGACTTAGTAGATCCTTAAGCTACAACTATCTTTGGTCAGATTGCAAAAACTTTCCTCAGACTTGGTATTAGTCTGATTAAACCTACCAAAGGCCGGCAACCTTTGTACTGCTGAAGAGTTTTGCCCAGAAAGTCTAACATTGGGCTCTGAATAGGTCTGGAAGTTTCATCATAACTCGCATACCTTGACTTGATCTCACTTCAGGAGACGTTGGTTATCAGGTTGATTTGCTGAGTTTTATGGCTTCCCAGGCCCTAGTAGGTTCATTAGTGTTTTTTGGTTTTCTCTTTGGGTTGAATCCTGACTGTTTCAAACATTTAAGGGCTCGAAGGAGTCATTTTAGCTCAAAGTGAAACACCTTGGTTCTCTATGGTCATACTTGGTCGCATGAGAGTAATAAAGTAAAAAATAAAAAATAAAAAATTGCTACCCCACTCTGCCATACCTTCCTCTCCCCTCCCCACTGCAGCCAGCGGCGCCGTCCACTCTGCACAATCCGTAGTATGGTATAGGTATCGACAGTGAATCATCCAGCTTTGATGTATGTATGCTTGCCACCACAGAAGATCCTGATACATTGCTGCCTGTCTATTGTGTTGGGTTTTCCACGAGTGGCTTGTACGGATCCTTCTGTTGTATTGGTGTTGATGCTGTGTTGACTGCGACATACGTGTTGGCGGAAGATTTAACAAATACGTCAGATTTGATTTTGTATTGAGGCCATATTAGTTGTGACATTCATACTACCCATATACAGGTACAGAACATCATTACCAACGCATATACTCTTGAAGATCAATTTACCACCCCCCTATATTACAGTATCCTTACAAATGCCCATACTCATTTCCCTTTCTATTATCCTTTCGCAACATGCCTCTTTAATCAGGTTGCCTGCTCCCACGCCCCGCTCCAAATTGTTCCCACACCGTATACTACCAATCGTCTACCTCCTAGTAACTCGTAGACCGCACATACAGTCTCATACCACACACACCGTTCACCTGCTTGCCCAGTCATTCACCCGCCACATGCTGTACCAGTGACTTCGACAAATAACATGCCACCCACCCTCAAGGGGATGGCTCATCTCACACTGCCGTCTTCTCTCCCATTCTCCAAGTTGCCAATCTGGCACCCATGTGCGGAGTCTGGAGCTGGAGGAATAGTCTGATCAAAATCCATAAATAAAGCACAAGGTGGACAGGAAGGTACCTTGCCAAGCTTAGCCCCAGTTAGTGATGATTATGTGCAATGGCTGCAGGGCAGATGATCTCCTGAGAGCTCACAATAGGTGCCCGGAATATCAAGGTGGGCACTATTGTTGTTATTTGGCGACATCTTGGAGGTTTGCTACATGAAGGACTGGTTGATGGAAGAAAGTTTAACATGACTGGAGGGGCGAGACTCCAGATTGCGGACACGTGGAGGAACAGAACCCGAAGCGTGCCCGCCAGTGTGGGTGTAGGCACCCATCATGAGAGTGGGCAGCCTGTGCTACAGCGATGACGGTACAAGAACTTGTGGCGAATGAATGGCTTGGCAAGCAGAAGACCAGCCTGAATGAGTGAGCAATTAGTCAGCTGCCATGCGGCAGACGAGGGGGTTGTTTTTTTGTTTATCCATTACTCACATACAACCTATGGAGATGATGGCAATATTATGTACAGTCTGTTTCCTGTCGGACCACAGACGAGGGGTGGGGGTGCCCGACGATGGGTCAAGTTAGCTGACTGCTCGAGGCGAATGCCCTGGGGAGAGGAGAGATGACAAGGGGCCATACATGGGTAGCATGCAGAAAGACACCTCAGTGTGATGACAGGAAAAGGTAACTAAAAAAGATGCGATTCGAGGAAACCGACGAAGAGGTTATGTGAGGAATGAAAAGAAGACGAGAAGCAGAAACTGAAAAATGGAGGGCGCTGGCTGTTTAAATTGGAATCCGTCGCTCCGCACAAATAATGGTGCCCATTTGGCCTGTTCTCCCTGCTCCTTCTTGTTCCGCCTTCGATTTCCAGCATACTTTGCCTGTATGTATGTAAGCCAAAAGCCCAGCCAAGCCCACACATGGCATAACTACCAGACGACCAGTGGGAGTTGGCAGGGAGGCATGTGAATATCGAGAGGAAGGTGATGAGGGTCAGGCGGAATGCTCACGTCGACCCGTGAGCTGTAATACTCACTTCAGCAACAAATACTTGAATAAATTTGAGCAAATTCCCGGAAATGCTCAAGAAGGCAGGCGTGTGCCAGTGCAACAAGAACACCACCGAATAGAAGCGGAGCACAGCAACCTGATGTGCAGGCAGTGGTAGGAGATGGAGACGGAGATGGACGAAGGAGGAGATGGGAGCTACAAAGGAAGTACATAAGATTGTGGATGGCCATAAGTGACGAGCCCACTCTATTGCAGCCAGTTGGACGGGCGTGCTAGCAGTGCCTATTGTTTGCCTCCACTAGTGGACGTGATCACGGGATCGCCACGTCATATTTCTGATGTAGCAACTAACATTTATCCGAAGCAGGGCTGCTACCTGTGGTACTCTCAGTGCATGTTTCTGGATGGGGAGCTGTTCGCGGACGTCTGTCAATATCCATGGCTAATGTATATAGGTACATAAGAGGGCATTTGTCAAAAACATCAAGGACTCCGAACATATCGTCAAAAGGACAAATTCGCAACATATACACTTGTATCCGGCCATGTTCCAGCCAAGATCTTTGGACTGGGACGTGTCCAGATCTGACCATGTCATGTGTCTCCTGATACAACTGTCTAGTCTGCAGCTCAGCACTGTTGGAATATATGGATTGATAAAAGATGAGGATTGTGTTGCAGTATTATACGGGCACAAGATCTCTCTATATACAGGAAGGCCTTCAGGACAAAGGACGGAAGACTGCCCCCCAAGCCGGTGCTCGGGGACTCAGTCATGTCCGGACACCTCCTCATCTCCGGATGCCTCCTCATCTCTGGACACCACCTCTGGTCTCTCATGTCTGGACACCTCCGCATCTCCAGACGCCACCTTATTCTGACAAGCACAATTCCCACGATGCAATGTCTTCTGTTGCCATGACATCCTCAGCGAAGATGACGTTCATGTGCAGCCTACTCTGACTCGTCCCAAGTTTACGAGAATCACCCCACACATGAAGCGAAGCATCATGCACCATCAATGTGGAGACCGCTGACCAGTCACTCACAAGAATTCAATTAGTTCAAGCTATCGATCGACACTCTTTGAACCAAGGCCGGTTGGACGGAGATCTTGTAGACTAGAAACGGGCAATGAACCCCAAAAGACAGGGCTTGGATGAACCCCCTGCTAAGCGCCACTCCACCCTGCTCAGCACAGCAGCATTGCTATAGAGAGGGGCTGTCAGAAACCCATTACAATGCACGACTGGGGAGCAGCCTTCCATGCAGTGTAGATTTCAGCTCGTTTGTCTGAGTGAGTAGATACAGGACACAGCAGATATGGTCGATGGAGATGATGTCAAGTGATTTGTGGACAAGTTCAGCAGTAGTAAACTGGTCTAGCGGGAGTCCGAATTTGACAGCCTATTGATGCATGTCAATAGTGTTCAGTGATCTGCTACGTATGTATTCAGTGTTAGAACTGGAATTTGTTCAAAAAAAAAATCAGTGAAGGCAAGTAGTAGTACAGCTGGCAAGAGGATGGAACCATAGCTGCAACGGATACTGGAGCTCTGCCAGAACCTTATCACCACCTTCACTGCAGTTTTGAGTGCCACGTGCTTCCCTGTACAGCCTTCCACTCGAATGGCTTGCAATGTTTGGTGGTCATACCATGCCTGGTCTTGTCTGGCCTTGGCTTACGCAATACATGCCGGAAATGGAAGGCCGAGCGAGAAGTATTGTGGGAAGATTTAGGCTCGGTTGGTATATTGCCTTAGATTCTGTTGTTACAGTTCCTTAGGTTCAGATGCTTCATGGCAGTGGGTTCGGACGTTGTATGTCATTAGGTAAGTTTGCTACATTGCAGTGGGTTCAGACGGATCATTGGAATCTGTGGGTTCCAGAAGAATTGACCACCTTGGTCGGTATATGTATAGACAGGTGGAGCAGAGTTGGTTCTAAATCTTGGTCAATTATCCTATCAATGTAGACAACTATCCGCTCTCTCTCAAGTTTCCTCCTCCCTTTCTTAGTCATTTGTGATATCAGGCCTGGCATAGATCCTTCATCTGGTGCGCCAAACCCGGATTGACAGTTTCCTTCGGAACCCTGGGAGATGCAGTCTACTGGGCAAAGAGAATCTATTACCTGTGGCTACGAGTGCTGGAAGACCACAAGGTAGGTCAACAATTGCTTGGTCGAATCAATCAGTTGATCACTGAGGAAAGTAAAGGTAATCCGTCATTGGGGACTGCTAATCTATTGGTGATACCTAGAGACAGTGCAGGGACAGGTGGGTTGTCGTCAGCAAGGATGCAGGCAGCCACAGGAACGGACCCCCTTCCTAATGCATCGGGTTCTAGTAGTAGATCCCCTGTGCATGATGCTAACCATGGTGGAGGAAGCTGAGGACGGTCTGACAATGGTCGGGCCAAGGAACAAGTCAGAAGCTTAGTGGCACTGCATCTTTGCTGCCGGGCCAGCTCCAAAGATAGAGTGATTATCGAAAAGTTTCAGGAAAAGAGGGGAGAAGATGTGGAGTGGTTCTTGAGGGTGGTTTAGAGGTGAATGAACAGGAACCTTGAGGCTAATAAGTATTATACTGATGAGGAACAGAATGCTGATCATGTAGAACTCATATATAAGAATAGTGGCTCCCGTGTCTGGGAGTACATCAGAAGCCTGATGGGGAACCAGAAAGAAGAACCGGACCGAGTCGAGGAAGCCCTCAAATGTCAGTACCGAACCGTTGGAGCAAGTGCCCTCAATATAGGATGAGACACAAGAACGGTAGTCTCCATCAGCGATTTGGCGAATCGTTAGAATGTTACATTCGATGGGTCTAGAAATTGACTGGGGTGTACGAGGGCCGAGGGAACATATATGAAGACTTCACAGAACGCTTCAGTTGTGGCCTTCATGATAAAGGACATCGGAACTCTCTGGCAGTGATGGAATACATATGGTGCAAGCCAGGAAGAATCCATTTTGAAACATGTATTGCGAATGCCTACCGGATCGCTTGATCAGAGGTCTCATACAGAGAATTCCTGTTCGCCAATTCTCATTCTGATTCTGACTCAGAGTCATCCGCGTACTTGTCTTCTGACTCTGACTTGAGTGAGGATGATTGGAAGGCCAGGAAAAAGAGAAAAGGTAAGGAAAGAAGAAAGAGACAGAACCAGAAGCAGCGGAATCTGTGGAAGAACCTGGATGTCACAGAGTAATTTCGGCAGGAAAGACCATGGACCAGCTGGAGGAAAAGAAAGACAATATCACCAAACAGATGGAAGAAATCCAAGGGATGGCAGCTCAGAGGTCCATTGTTCCAGTAAGTCCTATCAACCTGAACACCTCTCCCACAATTCAGCAGTACGGGGCCCTGTTGGGTTATGGAGTATCGGGACCACAAGAGAATCTATCCAACTTGATCGAAGCGGGAAGGCTGGACTCAATGGGGAGGAATTCGAACATCGTCTGCTATAATTGCAAAACCCCCAGACACTACGTTTCTTGATGCCTGAAGCCACAGGTGTCTCCAGAAGTCCGTGTGGAACACATGTAGCAGATTAATGCGAACTCCGGGTGAAGAAGGTTATACCCATCCCACTCTGCACAGAACAATACTCTGCTCCAGCAGAAAGTGGATTTCCTTCGGAGACAGGTCACAGAGATCAGAGGGGGTCAAATCACAGCCGGAACTGGTCAGGGCGCGGCCAGGGATAGTCAGATCGCAGCCGGGCATGGACAGTTTGGTGCCAGGTAAGGCCAGATTGCGTCCAGGTATGGCCAGATCACTACCAGACACGGACAGTTTGGCGCCAGGCAAGGCCAGATTTTGGCTGGGACCGGGCAGGGCAAGATTGTGGCCGGGACGGGGCAGAGCCAGATCATGGTCAGGACAGGGCAGTTCACAGCAGCCAGAGAAGGTCGGTTTGATGTTGGGCAAGGCCAAACCACAGCCAGACCCAGACAAAATACGACTATTTATATGGTGGAGACAAATCCAGTCCAAATGCTGACCTCAGCCTTGGACGATTTGACATACGAGGACAAAGCAGAAAACCAATATGTGGACGTGTTGGTTTCAGACGGAAAGGATCCAAAGCCGGCCACATAGAGAAAGCGGACAGTATCACATGACCAAAAAAATTTAGTTCTTACCGGAGCTACGGGAGCTAGCGAAGCTTACCGGAGCACCGGGAGTAAAATATAACTTTGTCCTTCGCTAAGCTAGCGAAGCTACGGACGCAACCACCATCTTACTGACACTACCACCACCTTAATAAAGCTAGGGAAGCTAGAAAAGCTAGAAAAGCTAGCAAAGCAACGGACGCACCACCATCCTTACCGACACAATCACCAATCTTACCGACGCAACCGCCAACCTTATCGACGCAACCACCACCTTACGGGAGCTAGGGAAGCTCGGAAAGTTAGGAAAGCTAGGAAAGCTAGGGAAGCTTACGGGAGCAACGAGTGTACTGTGAGCAGTTTCGTACCCGCAATTACTACGCTACTACACGCAGTTGGCTATGCTCTTACATCGCACAGAATAACTATTATTGTGTTTAAAATCTATATATACATTATGATACGAAGTCCAACATCCCAAATCTCGTCGCAAAGTAAAAAGGGGCTACAGCAGCACATATTGGAAGGCGCGCAACGCGTATGAGATGTAGGCCAGCAAAGAGAATGAGGCCAGACGAGCAACGCATTCGAGATTTAGGACAATGACGCATACCCCAGCGTTTATGCGCATGTCCGAACGTAGGTCAGCGAAAATGAGGCCAAAGGAGCAATGCGTACGCGAAGTACTACAGCGTGGAGAATGACGGCAGACGAGCAGCGCGTACGAATGTAGGACAGCGGAGCATACCAATGAGGTTCTGCAACGCGTACGAACGGAGGTCAGCGATGTTGACGGCAGACGAGCAGCGCGTACGAATGTAGGACAGCGGTGCATACCAACGAGGTTCTGCAACACGTACGAACGGAGGTCAGCGATATTGACGGCAGACGAGCAGCGCATACGAATGTAGACAGCGGTGCATACCAGCGAGATTCTGCAACGCGTATGAACGGAGGTCAGCGATGTAGACCGCAGACGAGCAGCGCGTACGAATGTAGGACAGCGGTGCATACCAACGAGATTCTGCACCGCGTACGAACGTAGGTCAGCGATGTAGAAGGCGGAGGAGCAGCGCGTACGAATGTAGGACAGCGGCACATACAAACGAGGTTCTGCAATGCGTACGAACGGAGTTCGGCGATGTTGATGGCAGACGAGCAGCGCGTACAAATGTAGACAGCGGTGCATACCAGCGAGATTCTGCAACACGTACGAACAGAGGTCAGCGATGTCGACGGCATACGAGCAGCGCGTACGAATGTAGGACAGCGGTGCATACCAATGAGGTTCTGCAACGCGTACGAACGGAGGTCGGCGATGTTGACGGCAGACGAGCAGCGCGTACGAATGTAGGACAGCGGTGCATACCAATGACGTTCTGCAACGCATCCGAACGTAGGTTAGCAATGATGACGGCAGGCGAGCGGAGCGTACGAATGTAGCCAGCGGTCATGGCGGCAGACGCGGAGCACATACAAATGTCTGACAGCGGTGCGTACCAACGGAGTTCTGCAATACTTACGAACATAGGTCAGCGATGTAGATGGCAGACGAGTAGCGCATACGAATGTAGGACAGCGGTACATACCAACGAGGTTCTGCAACGCGTACGAACGTAGGTCAGCGATGTAGACCGCAGACGAGCAGCGCGTACGAATGTAGGACAGCGGTGGATACCAGCGAGGTTGTGCAACGCGTACGAACGGAGGTCGGCGATGTTGACGGCAGACGAGCAGCGCGTACGAATGTATGACATTCGTGAATTCCAACGAGGTTCTGCACCGCGTACGAACGTAGGTCAGCGATGTAGAAGGCGGAGGAGCAGCGCGTACGAATGTAGGACAGCAGCACATACAAACGAGGTTCTGCAATGGGTACGAATGGAGTTCGGCGATGTTGACAGCAGACGAGCAGCGCATACGAATGTAGCCAGCAGTAATAGCGGCAGACGCGGAGGATATAAAAATGTGTGACTGCGGTGCGTACCAACGAGGTTCTGCAACGCGTACGAACGTAGGTCGGCGATGTTGATAGCAGACGAGCAGCGCGTACGAATATAGCCAGCGGTAATGGCGCCAGACGCGGAGCACATACAAATGTCTGACAGTGGTGCATACCAACAAGGTTCTGCAACGCGTACGAATGGAGGTTGGCGATGTTGACGGCAGACGAGCAGCGCGTACGAATGTAGGACAGCGGTGCATACCAACGACGTTCTGCAACGCATCCGAACCTAGGTTAGCAATGATGATGGCAGGCGAGCGGAGCGTACGAATGTAGCCAGCGGTCATGGCGGCTGACTCGGAGAATGTAGGAATGTAGGATGGAAGTGAGTAGCAACGTGGTTCAGCAATGCGTACGAACGGAGGTCGGCGATGTTGATGGCAGAAGAGCATCGCGTACGAATGTAGGACAGCGGTGCGTACCAACGAGGTTCAGCAATGCGTATGAATGTAGAATGGCGGCAGACGTGGAGCATGTAGGAATGTAGGACACAGGTACGTAGCAGAGCAGTTCTGCAGCGCGTACGAACGTTGGACAGCGGTACATACCAACGGGGTTCTGCAATGCATACGAACGGAGGTCGGCGATTTTGACGGCAGACGAGCAGCGCGTACGAATGTAGGACAGTCGTGAATTCCAACGAGGTTCTGCCGCATGTACGAACGTAGGTCAGCGATGTAGATGGCAGAGGAGCAGCGCGTACGAATGTAGGACAGCGGCACATACAAACGAGGTTCTGCAATGCGTACGAATGGAGTTCGGCGATGTTGACGGCAGACGAGCAGTGCGTACGAATGTAGCCAGCGGTAATAGCGGCAGACGCGGAGGACATACAAATGTCTGACATGGTGCGTACCAACGAGGTTCTGCAACGCGTACCAACGGAGGTCGGCGATGTTGACGGCAGACGAACAGCGCGTACGAATGTAGGACAGCGGTGAATACCAACGAGCTTCTGCAACGCGTACGAGCGTAGGTCGCGATGTAGACGGCAGACGTGCAGCGCGTACGAACGTAGGTCAGCGATGTAGACGGCAGACGTGCCGCGGGTACGAACGTAGGTCAGCGATGTAGATGGCAGACGAGCAGCGCTTACGAATGTAGGACAGCGGTGCATACCAACGAGGTTCTGCAACGCGTACGAGCGTAGGTCGCGATGTAGACGGCAGACGTGCAGCGCATACGAACGTAGGTCAGCGATGTAGATGGCAGACGAGCAGCGCTTACGAATGTAGGACAGCGGTGCATACCAACGAGGTTCTGCAACGCGTACGAACGGAGGTCGCGATGTAGACGGCAGACGAGTAGTGCTTATGAATGTAGGACAGCGGTGCGTACCAACGAGGTTCTGCAACGCCTACGAACGGAGGTCGGCGATGTTGATGGCAGACGAGCAGCGCGTATGAATGTAGGACAGCGGTGAATACCAACGAGGTTCTGCAACGCGTACGAGCGTAGGTCGCGACGTAGACGGCAGACGTGCAGCGCGTACGAACGTAGGTCAGCGATGTAGACGGCAGACGAGCAGCGCTTACGAATGTAGGACAGTGGTGCATACCAACGAGGTTCTGCAACGCGTACGAACGGAGGTCGGCGATGTTGACGGCAGACGAGCAGCGCGTATGAATGTAGGACAGCGGTGAATCCCAACGAGGTTCTGCAACGCGTACGAGCGTAGGTCGCGATGTAGACGGCAGACGTGCAGCGCGTACGAATGTAGGACACCGGTGAATACACACGAGGTTCGGCAACGCGTACGAGCGTAGGTCGCGATGTAGACGGCAGTCGAGCAGCGCTTACGAATGTAGGACAGCGGTGCATACCAACGAGGTTCTGCAATGCGTACGAACGGAGGTCGGCGATGTTGACGGCAGACGAGCAGCGCATATGAATGTAGGACAGTCGTGAATTCCAACGAGGTTCTGCCGCGCATACGAACGTAGGTCAGCGATGTAGATGGCAGAGGAGCAGCGCGTACGAATGTAGGACAGCGGCATATACAAACGAGGTTCTGCAATGCGTACGAACGGAGGTCGGCGATGTTGACGGCAGGTGAGCAGCGCGTACGAATGTAGGACAGCGGTGAATACCAACGAGGTTCTGCAACGCGTACGAACAGAGGTCGGCGATTTTGACGGCAGACGAGCAGCGCATACCAATGTAGGACAGTCGTGAATTCCAACGAGGTTCTGCCGCACGTACAAACGTAGGTCAGCGATGTAGATGGCAGAGGAGCAGCACGTACGAATGTAGGACAGCGGCACATACAAACGAGGTTCTGCAATGCGTACGAACGGAGTTCGGCGATGTTGACGGCAAACGAGCAGCGCGTACGAATGTAGCCAGCGGGAATAGTGGCAGACGTGGAGGATATAAAAATGTCTGACTGCGGTGCGTACCAACGAGGTTCTGCAACGCGTACGAACGTAGGTCGGCGATGTTGACGGCAGACGAGCAGTGTGTACAAATGTAGGACAGCAGTAATGGCGGCAGACGTGGAGGATATACAAATGTCTGAGAGCGGTGCATACCGGAGTTCTGCAATGCATACGTATGGAGGTCGGTGATGTTGACGGCAGACGAGCAGCGCATACGAATGTAGCCAGCGGTAATGGCGGCAGACGCGGAGGACATACAAATGTCTGACATGGTGCGTACCAACGAGGTTCTGCAACGCGTACGAACGGAGGTCGGCGATGTTGACGGCAGGCGCGCAG